>ERZ827108.410-NODE-410-length-73547-cov-9.551325_pt1 | contig 73547 bp, 95 predicted proteins | sample MGYA00519921_ERZ827108 | MGnify/ENA primary metagenome ERZ827108 (study PRJEB31778, sample SAMEA3449258) | human gut metagenome | biome: human gut; feature: human-associated habitat; material: faeces | place: United Kingdom | collected 2010/2012 ... | reverse complement strand
GATTTATTCTTATTATAAGCTATACTACCTGATATTTCAAAATTAGAACAATTTGAAGATACTGTTTTAAATGTAAAAGAATCATCATGAAATACAATAAATAAAATTATTATTAATATAAGTAATAATACTCCTAATGAAATATATATTATTTTTTTCTTATTTACTTTTTTACTTTGAGTATTCTCACTATTTTTACCTTCTAGTAAATCATTGATATTAATATTGTAGTCATCACATATTTGTTTAAGTAAAGATATATCAGGAATATTTTTACCATTCTCCCACTTACTAACTGCTTGATATGTTACACCATATTTTTCTGCAAACTTTTCCTGTGTTAAATTATTCTTTTTACGAAGTTCTTTTATTAAGTTACCTATTCTTTTTTGATCCATACTACCACTTCCTATGTATAAAATATCTACATATATTATTTTATCATATTTTTTTATTTTGGCATATATAAAATTTAAAAAGCAGTAATTTTTATTTACCACTTTCTTATTTTTTTAGAATTAAAGTTTTATTTTCTTCGGCCACTTCTACATCATTAAATACTTCTTTTGATTCTTCTAAATATATTTTTTTATCTTCTTCTGGCCAAAAGTGTATTAACAACAATTTTTTAGCATTAGAATTATTTGCCAATAACCCAGCATCATAGGCTGTCATATGTGTACTACTATTAGAATTATATCTTCTTAAGAGTGAACTCTCACAAATAATTAAATCTGCATCCTTACAAAAACTTATTAAATCAGTAAGATTAGAAGTACCAATATCAGAAGTATATATAATCTTAAAATCTTTATTTTGTAATTTTACCATAAATGCTTCTATGGTATGAGATTTATTATCATGAAAAGTTATTTTTAAATCATCTATAAAAAATGAATAACTATCAGTTATATCAAAATACTTGGCATAACTCTCTTTACTAGATACTATAGATTTCTTATTGAAGTCATAATCGTTTTTGGGTAAAAATATATTTATCTTGTTATTAAGTAATCCTAAATTATGATAGACATAAGATGCGTAGCAGATACTTCCGATATCTCCGAAATGATCTCTATGATAATGAGTAATTATCACATTTAAATCTTCTAAAGTATCAGGTAATTTTAATAGTCTAGTTATTCCACTGCCACAATCTAATAGTATTTTTTTATTATTATAATTTATTAAAACTCCTGGGCAATTCATATTACCTTTAGTATATGGAGAAATAGTTCCAAGTGGTGTAATTGTTATCTCATTCATTTTACTATACTCCTCTTTTTTATTAACATTTTTTCTTTAATAGTAGGTTCTACATACCTTATAATATCTTTATCAAGATTAAATAGTTCTTTTACCATACTAGAAGAGATTGATTGATATTTAGTATCTGCAAATAAGCAAATAGTATTTATCATATTATTAGATATTTCTCTATTTATTTCTTGCATAGTAACTTCATAATCATAATCACTTAAACTTCTAAGTCCACGAATGATAGCCTTACATTCATTTTGAATTGCAACATCTACTGTCGCCCCACTACCAGATATAACTTTTATATTACTCATATCTCGATATAAATATTTAATCATTTCTAGTCTTTCTTCTATAGAAAAGAATGAAATCTTTTTTGAATAATTTTGCATAACTGCCACTACGACCTCATCAAATAAATTACTTGCTTGCCATATAATGTCCATATGTCCCTTTGTTATAGGATCAAAGCTTCCCGGATATAAAACTCTTGTCATAATATCTTCACCACCTTATGTAAATTAAACCTTTTTCCTTTCTTTACTTGTATTATAATACTTTTTGTGATATAATCAAAATACATATTTGTTATGTTTATCATAACTGGAGGTTATTATGAATATAAATTTTGAATTATATAGAATATTTTATGTAGTTGCTAATCATAGTAATATTACTAAAGCAAGTGAAGAATTAAATATATCACAGCCTGCTATTAGTAAATCTATTAAGAATCTTGAAGATCAATTAGGAGGAAACCTCTTTATAAGAACTAAAAGAGGGGTTATATTAACAGAAGAAGGAAAAGAATTCTATAACTATATTAAACAAGCTATGGAATATATTAATAATGCTGAAAAGAAGTTTACCAATCTTATTAACTTAGAAACAGGATGTATAAAAATTGGAATTAATACTACTTTAACAAAAGAATTCTTACTACCCTTTCTAGAAGAATTTCACTCTTTATATCCTAAAATAGATATTCAAATTATAACAGGACTTACTACAGAATTAATATCTAAATTAAAAAATGGATTAATTGATATAGTAATATTAAATATTAACAATAAAGATTACGGTAATGATATTGAAATAATTAAATGCCAGAAGATAAATGATTGTTTTGTAGTAAATAGTAAATTCAAAGAATTAATTAATAAAGAAATATCACTAAAAGATATAAACAATTATCCTTTAATATTGCAAAAGAAAGGTTCTAATACTAGGGATTTTTTAGATAATATTGCTAAGGAAAACGATGTTATTCTAAAACCTAATATAGAACTAGCAAGTTATTCTCTAGTTGTAGAATTTTCTAAAATAGGACTAGGTATTGGATATGTAACTAAGAAATATATACAAAAAGAATTAAAGAATAAAGAACTATATGAATTAAATATCAAAGAAAAGATTCCTAGTAGATATATAGGTATCGCTCTATCAAAAAATCACTTACCTAGTTTTAGTACTAAAAAACTTATTGAAATAATAGAAAAAGACAAATATAATTTTAAATAATTTTATATCTGTCTTTTTTAGTTTTATAATATATTCTTAGTACTATAAACTCATAACTGGCAGTTAAGCAAGTTCGAGTAAAATAGTACAAAAAAAGAGCTTGTTTTTGTTTCAAACTCTTTTAAGTACTATTTGGTGCGGGTGAAGGGAAAGAATTTATTGATATATACCATATATATAAATACTCATAAATCATTGAATTGTATGACATTAACACTATTATAATTCTACCTATTTCTTTGACCTTTTAAAAATAATGTACCTAAAGTGTACCTAAAATGTTATTCGGTATTATCTAGAAAGGAAGATTAATAATGAATAACTATTGTATAAACTTAAAGAAAAGAAAGAATAAACCATATTGTAAATTACTAAATAAAGAAATAAAGCTTTCCACTTGTAGGGAATGTGATAATAAAGAATATAAGAAAATCTCTGCAGACCTTTGCAGAAAAACACAGTGTTCTGCAGAGATAAAACGAAAAAAGTCCACTTCCGACAAAAAAAGTCCGGCTACAAGTGGACAAATAAAAAAAAATGCACAATCATTGACAAAAGAGCAGCAAAAAAAGATAAAAATGCACAATAAATCGAAGAAATTGACAAAATTAGAGAAAAATAGGAAGTCTGTCTTTACTGATAATCTTGATATATGCTATTTATGTGGTAAAAAGAAAAACGACCTTCACGAAGTTTTCGGAGGTCGCAATAGAATTAACTCCATCAAATATAATTTCATCTTACCATTATGCAGAGAATGCCATTCTAGCAATCAAAATAATCCCATATTTAATGATTATTGGCACAAACAAGGGCAATTATACTGGGAAAAAAATATCGGTTCTAGAGAAGAATTTATTAAGGTGTTTAAGAGAAATTATTTAGAATAAAAAAGTAGTGGTAACTACTCTTTTGTTTCTATTTTTGTCCAACCATCAGGGATCTCTCCTTCTTTTGTTTCTGGAAAACCCACAAATGGTAATGGGCCTTTTATAATTTTTTTATCCATTTTTTCACCTTCTTTCTTTTAATTGTTTAGCCTAACATAAATTAATTATAAAGTAAATAAAAAAAACTATAGGTTAACTACTCTGTTAATGTCTATAGCTTTTCTTTTTGGCATACTATTAGTCTGAAACCATGCCCTTTTATTTTTTAAATTATATTTAATAATTAAAATATTATCTTTTCTTCTTGTTAATCTATAAATAATATCTTTATTACTTATTCTTTTTTCAACCATATTATCCCCTCGTTTGACTGGATATTATAGCACTAATCAAAGAAAAAAGCAAATTATAGCATAAAAAAAGAGTGGACTCTTAAAGTCCACTTCTATTCTATAACTATTTGAAACTTAGTAGCAGTTACTCCCATCACACCAGCATAACCATCTTGCCCTTTGTTTTTTTCATTATCATATTGATAAGGATAATTGTTAATTTTATATTTTGCTTTTTTGTATGGTCTAATATTATTAGGGGTATAATAGTAAACTTCTACACAATCGATTATATTGCCATTACCAGCATAGCCATTTATCTTATCTTTTATGTTATAATCAGTAACATAAGGAAGCCATCTTCCTTTAACTATTACATTTCCATTGCTATCTTTAATTTCTTTTATATGCACTCTATACTTAATACTTCCTTCATCTACTCTAATAGCAAGTCCAATTATAGGGCTATTCTCCCAACCAGCATAATCTTCTAGATTTTTAACTTCTTTTAACCAACCATGTTTCTGAGTTTTAACTCTATAATAAACATTAACTTCATTTGATGTATTTTCATTATTAATTTTGTTAGCCTCATCAGCAATATATTGCATTTTGCTTCTTAGATAATCTCCAGGGCAAGTAGTATTAGTAAACATACTATGCCAAGTTAAGTTCTTTCCTGGTACTAATTTTCCTAAATTTCTTCTCTTAGCAATATCTGCTGCTAATTTAATAAGTGCATTTAAAGTAATGTCGTTAACATACCATGAATTATCATTATCTGATGTTTCAATAGTTACTGACTTACAATTGCTATCCCAATTACTATTAGTCCAAGCAGTATCCTCTTCATCAACATAATTAGCAATACTTCCATCATAACCAACACCATAGTGAGAACTACCATATCTGCCTTTTGCTTGAAATATTCTACCACATTGTTTTGCAGTTAATCTTCCAGCCATGTGATGAATAGTAATTGCTTCAATACTTCTACCACTTCTGCCTTTAGTATAATTTCCCTCATCTGCAGGTACTACTATTTGTGTTAAATTAGATTTACTCATTAATAATCACCTCTTTTTTAAACTCTTCTCTTTTTATTAATTTATTTTCCCATTTTTTATATGCGTCAAGATAAATTTCATCTTTTTCACCATTATAAGTTAATTCATAATACATACCATCAGTAATGTTAGTGCTTAATAAAGCCTTTGAGTTTTTCAAAGTTTTACACATCCAAACAACATATACATCTTTGATACCAATCTTTTTATTATCAGTTATTTCTGCTTTATTGTTAAAATAGTCAATAACAATATTTTTGCATATAACTTCAAATTCATAACTATCTTTCATCTACTTCATCCCCCTTACCATTGCTTAACTCTAATTCCATTTCTTCTGTAATTTTAATTTCTTCCATACTAATTACCTTCTTTCTTTAACAAATCATTTATATTTTTTCCAAGATCATATGCTCCACCAGTAAGCAAACCTGCTACCATAATCGAAGCATTAAAATCTTTGGTCATTATGTAATTGATAATTGCTACTATTATACCTATTAATAAGTTTTGCACTGGTATTAATTTATTGTTAAATTTAGGATGCTTTTTAGCAATTAAACCACACACATAAGTAACCAAAATTGTTACTAAAGTCATAATTGTTGTATTATCCATCTTTATCACCTCCTACTTCATTCCTAATTTTACAAATATAAATGCTATAATACCACCTATTAAAGCCGATACTACAAATCCCCAAATAGAATCTAATTTCTTGCTAGGTTTAGCCTCAATTGCTAACACTCTATTATCTATTTGTGTCATATTTTCTCTCATTGCTTTCATTTCTGTGGCTATCGCCTGGACTGACAATGCCAAACTATGTATATCATCGACTTTTGGCTCCAGCTTGTCTAGTCTTTTAGTATTAGATTTACTTCTTTGTTCTGTTTCTACTAATCTTTCTAATTCTTCTTTTTCCATCACTCAACCTCTTTCGTTTCCTTTTAGTTTCATGTTATCGCCGCCTTTATTTTAATTTTTTTGCTTGTATGCTTGTTGCATATTTGCCAAAGCCATTATTCATTTCAAAAGATTGGTTTCTATAACCGTTAACTATCAATTGAAAGTAATATTTTTTGCTAGGTTCTAATTCTACTATACAAGTTTTCAATGGAAGAGACCAATAATTATTACCTACACCAAAGCCCTGAAATAAAACTCTTCCTTCGGAGCTAATCAAGCTTCTGTTGCTGTCACTTTCTTTTAATGAATACTCTATAAGTCCATTTAAAGCACCGGCAGTATAGCCACTTATTTCTAATAACTTAGTGTTTTTTATAACAATTCTATTATTACTTATATCTGCTACAATGTCTCCATAACTAATTGGCTCTTCCCAACCTGTAACTATAGTTTCACTATCAAATATTTTATATGCAAAGTTAGTATGCATACTAGCAAAGCCAAAACTTAAATAATTGCTCAATGTTTCGGCTTTACCATTATTATCTTTTATTGCTATATCATTAGCACTAATTTTTTTATTTAATCCAAATAAATTCTTTAATACTTGCATAATATTGCTTACCAACATATTCAATCTCTCTATTTCCATTTTCCTATAGCTAAAATATGTATTTTGACATCAGTAAGTGTTGTTTGTTCCACACTTGCTATCGGAATTAATTCTTTACCAGTAGCATTTGTTGTAGTTGCATTGCCTTCAATACCCATCAACCATGCTAGCCAAGCATGTTGTAAAGTTATTTGCACAATTGGTGGTTCTTTAAATTCTTGTGGAAAATCAGGAGGTGCCTTTAAACCTACTCTTTTTAGGCTGCCCATTGTAACATAAATAGTTTTTGTATCAAAATATTCTTGCAATACAACCATCGTTCCATCAGCCCATTTAACCCAACTTCCATTTTCATTACTTCCACTGTCAACAATTACAGACTTATCTAATATTCTCGCCTTGTTATTACTATCTTTTATTGCTATATCTTCTGCAGATATTTTGGTATTATTTCCAAATAAATTTTTTAGTACTTTCATTAAAGTTCACATTATTTAATTCTAATCCATATAAAGCAAGTTATGTAAGGTTGCAAATTGTTATGTGGTTTATCTCCGCCAGTAATGGCGGTACTGCACATCACCGCAGCCCAAGTTTTATTTGTTGTTGATGGTTGAACACTAGCAATAGGATAATTTCCATAGGCGCCACTTGCATTCGGATAATAAATATCATGATCGTGTTCTGGCAATTCACTAATATCCAATGAATGTGTTTTTTCTCCACCTGTTTGCTTAACAGTTTTGAAGTCATTATCATTTTCATCTACACACACCAAAGTTTTGCCTTTCCCAAACAATTCCCAAGTACCGCCAAACCTTATAGATGGGTTTTCATTTCTTGTAGTTAGAAACAAATCTCCAACTTTATAATAAGCATTTGGATAGTAGTTATCAGTACCACTTTTTAGTGTTCCACCTTTACAAGCCATAACTTGCTCCCATTGGAGTAGGTACTAAATAATACTCCCTCCAATCATATTTAGAGAGATTATCGTTTTTGTTAGTAAACGCCCCCCCCCCTCATTAACTCATAGTTTACTTTTTTCATTTTATCAAATCCTTTCTTTTATTCATCCCATGTTTCCTCTGCTGTGAAGAAAAGCACTGGATAATCATTTAAATAAGCACTGCCATATACATAAACTTTGTTATCACCAACAAAAATAGTTTCCCTACCTTTTTCCAAAGGTACAATTTCTTTAGCAATAACGAACTTATCTTCAAATGATATTTCAAATTGATATTCTTCCTCATAATTAAAAGAAGATCCCAGTGATAGATTGGTTATTTTGAATGTATTATCAGTAATAGTAGGAGTTATACTTCCACCATCAATCCAATCAGTTTCGCCTGATTTCCTATATTTAAAACTACCACTAAGAGTATTAGCAGTAGTATCAGTAAATGAGCCATTATAATAAGCGCCATTACAATTTAGAATAGCCTCATTTGAAGTACCCTCTGGTCTTGTTATTGATATAGTATTTATGTGTAATTTGATATAATCAATCATATCTAATTCAACATCTGAAGAACTAGAATATCCTCTACTATCAGTAGTAGATACAGTTACTTTGTTCGAGCCAATGCTATCAAAAATATTCTCTTGTAAATTTGAAGTTTGACCATCATTCAAATTAATAGAATAACTTTTAATTGTTGAACTCTTTTTGGCAGTAGCATTTATAGTCACTTTTGGTTTAGATATATACTTAATAAACTTAGTATTGCTACCAGTTATATTTGTAACACTTGTATTAGTATCAACTATAGTAGCGGTTACATCAGGCTTGCACACACTTTCTTTAGCATACAAGTTAAAACTTGTGGATTGTGTATCACCTATTTGTGTGCTTCCATTATATGTTGTACAATAAATAGTTCCCTTTATTTCTTTAACATTAGGTATTAAAGCATATATTTGGTCTTCTATTTCACTTGTTTTAAATTGTACAGTTGTCTCACTAGTCTTTGTAGCAATAGTGCCAGTTAAAGTACCTATTTTATAAGTCAATGTATTAGTAAATGATGATGCTTTTTTGTCAATACTGATGATGGCATTATCACCAATATAAGGGCTACTGCAAGCAACACCGCTGGCTCTTGGTATTCTAGGTAAGTCTGCGCTACCATATGCTGTATTACTCCAACCCCAGTTTGGAAAACTAATTGAAGCAGCACAACTAATACTCTTTGTTCCATCATTGTTGTGATATACCCAACCTTCAGTAGAAACAGATACGCTTTCTCCTACACCAGTTGGCCTAGTACATCCGGCGCTTTGATAATCAGCACCAGTTCCGCTTACACCAATGCTACCTTGTTGGTCTAATATATAACTAGCTTTATTATAATAGCTTCTGGCTTCATAAACTACATAAGTTCTATTATTTGCTATATCTTGTTCTGTGTACCTTGCATATATTCTTACATATAAACTGCCGCCGGATGTACCTATATAGGCTTCACCTAAACATTGAAAACTTGTTGTTAATGTTGCCATATGTTACACCTCCAAATCTTTCAAATCTTCAATTAATTCTTTCAAGTGGAATATTTTTGTCCCCTTTTCACCGTTTTTAGTAGATTTAATGAATTTCAAATATCCTATTTGAGCAGTGCCAGTAACAATAAGTTTTTCTATACCAGAACCTTTATTGTTGAAGATTGCATTTAATTTTTCGTAGTTATATACTTTTATACCCCGGTTATCAAGCAATGAATTGTTTGCATCACTAGATGTACCTACAGATAAACCTTTAGTGCTAAAACTAAAATTCATATCAGTGATCTTGCCTTCAAGTGTTTGAATAGAACCATTTTGAGTATCTAATGTTTTTTGTACATTTTTCATAGATATATCAAAATTGTTTACTGTTTGAGTAACCTCTGATTGTTGTTCTTGCAAAATACCTATGCTTCTACCTTGTTCATCAACAAGTGAAGTTGTATTTGTCATAGTAGTATCTAACTTATCAACATCATTTTTTATCTCGGTAACAGTTCCGCTTAATATAGTAAGATTTTCTCCCACCTGATTTGCTTTAGTATCATCAGTATATTTAGTAGCAATTATCCAGTCATTTTCTTCAAATGTTTCATCCTTTGATTTAGTGGTTTGGCATCTATATAATTCTTCATCTTTAATCCATAAATCTCCGCAATCATAAGGTGTTGTTGGCTCAACCACAAAAACTCTTCTCTTACTATCAGCGGTATCTTTTGCGCTATTTGCTATTGCAAGAGCTTGAGTAACATCATTGTCGGTAATTTTTATCCAACTATAAACATCATTATCAAGTGAGTATCTATAGGCATAACCAGTATCTTTATCATAATAAAGGTCTCCTAAGTGATTATTTTTTTCATTATCAGTAGTCCAATCTTTAGCAGGTTCATTACCATCAGTAGGAACTCCAGAATAAAACCAGGTAGTAATGTTTCCATCTACCTGGTCTTGAAGTTCTTTTAAGTTCTTACCTGTTGCAATCACAAAGCTATTTAACTCATTTTCTACTTTATTAAGTCCGTTTTTTTGTAATTCATAGTTTTCTTTTAATGTCAAAATATCATTGAGGTTATACTTTCTTTCTAAGTCTTCTGGTGTTCGTAACTTATTTATATCTCTTTTATTTATCATTTTGTATACACCCTACCATTTCTTACTTTGAATCCTAGTTCTTCTAACTCTTTGGTCTTCTCTTCAATAGATATGTTTTTAGAGTTGATAGTATTAATTATATCCTTATCATAACTAGTAAATCCGATAGTCTTTAGTATTACTTTTTTATCATAGGAAGAACAATCAATATTATTAACATATTTAACTATTTGGTTGTCGTATTGCTTAAAACTACTATATTCCATTTTAATAAGCATTGCTTTTTGAGGAATACTAAGATTTAAACTATTAATATACTTAATCACTTTATTTTTTCTAGAATTAGGTACAGTCTTGCCATTTGTATAATAATCACTCTCAAATGTTTCAGAATTAAATTTTATGTATTCTTTAATTGGTATGTTTGATTGTACCAAAGCATTTAAAACTTTATCACTTGAATAATAATTACCATATAAATATGCTAATTGTTCATTAGTCAAATCACTATCTATCAAGAATTTAGTTATACTAGCCTTTTTGGTATCTTTATCAGTATTATCAATACTTTCTTTAAATGTATAATAATCTCCTATATCTCCTATTTCAGAATATTCATATGCTTTTTGATATGTATTAGAAAGTTCTAATCCTAATACATCCTTTTTGGCGATGTTATAAGAATAATTAACTATATCTTTAACAACATTTGCCTTATCCGAATCGGACATACTTGAATAAGATGCATTATTAATTAGTTTTTTGATATTATCTTCTATTATTTCACCAGATATTTTTTGATATTCAACTCTATCTTTACCTGTCATCATAATTTTTTCGCCTTTTTGATTTATATAGTAAGGGGCTACTCTAGGCATAACATCTGTCTCTCCAGTTTCTTTGTACAGCCTATATATTTCCTCAGCAGATTCACTTATATTTTCTGTGCTAACATTGGCAGGATTTAAAAATACATTAAAGATATTATTCTTTCCACCATATTTTTGTATTTCTCTGCCCATAGTATCTACTGCAGGATTTAAAGTTTTACTTACAAAAGGTATTTTTGCCTTTATGCTATTTACCGCACTTTGAATTGGCTTTCCATATTCAAATGAAGTTCTTTGAGTGCCATCTACTAAATCTGCTATTTGCTTAGAAAAAGTAGGAACTGCTCTAGCAGGCAATTCTAATATTTCATTAATAATTCCGGATACAACACCATCATTATCATTAAGAACATCATTTATACTTTGTAAAAATGATTGTTCTAGCAAAATGCTTCCAGCACTATCTAAAGAGCCAACTATACCTTCTAATAATGCTTTAGAGTCACCGCTTTTAGAATTAACTACATTAGCAGTTATTGATAGTGGAGCAGCCAAAGGTTGAGCCCAATCATAAGTAAATGATTTACCACCAATTTTAATTGAATAAGAATTAATTCCTAAAGTATTTTTTAAGAAATTGGCAGTGTCTTTATCATCATCGCTATCACCGCTTGTTATTCCAGCCTTCGCAAGTGCAATACCAAGTATATATAACATAGTACCAGCAGTAGCTTTACCTAAACTTTGAACAAATTCATGTTGCATAGTGGCAGTGTATTGTCCATTTGCAAGCGACCTCTTTAAATTAATACCTTTATTTATGGCACTAACCAAACCGGCAGGTGAATAATCAACAATTGCCTTTGTTAAATTAGCTGGTGTTTTGGCAAATGGTATCAATATATCACCAAGACCATAACCATTAACATTTAATCTATTTAGTCCTTTTCTTACACCCAAAACAAATCTGGTATAGTTATTATTATCATTCCAAGTTCTAGATAAAGCCTCTTGATGTGCTATATCTATCATTTCTTGTGTGATTTCGGTAGTATTGTTTAATACTAATTGGTTTTGTAATGAATTTTCAAAAGCCGCCTCACTAAATACTCTATCACCGACATCCATAACATAATTTAATAAAGACTCTGTTCTATTTAGAGTCCTTCCCATTAAATTCTTTTCACTAAATGATTTACCATCTGATATTTCAAATCTATTACCTTCCATATCTTTAGTGTTAATTCCTTTTTTATAGTCGTTAGTAGCCTCATAGGCTCCTTTTTTAATACCTTTAAGCATTGCTTTTACATTAGTAGTACCGGTTGTTCTTACACCAGTTTTCTTAGCAATTAACTTATCAGCATAACTAGAGAATAAATCGCCAAAAGAATTAACTGGCATTATTAAAGCATTACCAGCAACATTTCTTACTTGAGTCTTAGGATTAAACAACATAGATATTCTCATCCAAGATCTAATTTTTGTGCCTTTTTCAGGTGGTAGTTTATCGGTCATTAATTTTTGTATTTCTGCAAGTTTAACTCTTTTATCATAGCCATCTTCCATATTTTGTACTTCTTGCATTGTATCCATGATAAACTTTACCTCATCAGGCTTTAAGTCAAAGTCTTTTCTATATTTATCTATCCATTCTTTAGATTTATTCTTAACCATTTTGTCATAAGCTTCAGATAATTCAGATTGAGCATATTTTACCATACCTTCAGGTGTCATTCTTTCCATAATATTAAATGCCTGTACTGTTTGACCAGCAGTTGTTCCAATTTCTCTCATTTTTTTAGCAACTTCTACCATACTATCATAATCACCATTATCAGCATATTGTTTTAGTAAAATCCAGCCTTCTGCTACATCTGTAGCATTTGCATTCTTACTATCTTGTTTTACCCATCTTAATGTTTCTGAACTGCCACCATCATTTATTTTTTTGAAAGCCTTTTCCAAACTTTCTTTATTAGTTACTTTATCATAATATCTAACATCTTCTTTTGAAAGTATTTCAGCCTTTTGTTCTACATTTAGCATATTAACTTTATCTTTAATGTTTCTAGCAAAATGGCTATTGCCATCATTAACTTTATTTACGCTTCCTCTTTTAGGTAATATTGGTGTAGTGTTAGCATCTTCTTTAGTTAATTTTGATATTTCATTTGGATTTAAAATCTTGCTCTTTTTAGAACTACTTTCTATATCTTCACTAACAGGTAACTTAATATCAGACATTTTAGTTTTTGTTCCCGATGATGGAAAGTTTTCTTTTAGATAATCATTCCACTCTTTATAAAAAGAACTATTTTCTAGTTCTTGTCCTTTGGTATTTCTTCCCAATTTTCCTCTGCTATAAATATTTTCAGATACATTTTGCGAAGAAATTGTATTATTTTCTTGAGCATCTTGTTCAACCTCATTTAAAGAATACCATTTGTTTTTATTTTTGTCAATTATATTATCAGTTAATGAAGATATAGGCGGTGTTTTGAGTCTAGTTTCGTAGTTCATTTTTCTTCTATTTGATGTATCTCTTGCTTCTTTTTCACCAAAGTTATTTTGATAATTTTCAAATCCAATAGCAGAAGTAGTTCCTTGTGTAAACTTTTCAATTTTTTGTATTCTATGTTGAATCTCGTGTATCAATGTGTCTAATACTGCATCATTTCCCTTAGATATTAATTCATTATTCAATGATATAGTATTTGTTATATTATTAATTCTACCTTTTTTTATGTATTTTTTTCCATTTTCATCAGTTCTTATGCCAAAATCAGTAAATTTAACTTTATTATTTTTTAAATTAGGATACATTTCATATAAATCATTATGTTCTAATATTTCCTTCAATTGATATGTATTATTTTTTTCTAATTTCTTAATAATTTTGGCCTCGTCATCACTAAGCTCAAATTTCCAATCACCTTTGCTGTCTTGAAACCATCCAGTCCTTCTACGAATTTGCTCATTTTCAATATTATTTTTCTTATATATTAATGCTTTATTATAATTGTCATTTAAAAATTGATTATAACTATCATTTTTTATAGCATTTCTAGCACCTTTTATTCCTGTCATCATATATTCAGTTTTCTTAAGGTTACTCTTATTACTATAATAAGCATCTTCCCACATTTCTTTTAAGTTTTCAACAAAATTCACGTATTCATTAGCACCAGTGCCTTTAATTTTTTCTGCTAATTTCCTAATATTATTAAGTATTTTCTTAAATATATTAGGCTTCTTTTCTACTACTGACTGAATAAATTCTCTATTACCGAATAGTTCTCCGCATACATCTGCTACAATTTCGTCTGATACATCATTAGTTTTATATCTTTCTTTTAATGATTCTAATGATTTTTCAAACTCAGGATCTTGTTTAGCATAATCAAGTATTAATTCCTTCATTTCTTTTGTTGCTATGTCATGAGTTATTTCATGAACAACCAAAAATTCAACATAATTATCAGCATTAGGATTTAATTCAATTATGGTTTTACCATTTTCTTTTGTAATTAATCCATTAACAGGTACACCTTGTTCATTAGTTATATTAGGATTGAATCTTATTATATAATTCCTATCTTTTATTATATTCTCTAGCAACTTAATAGTATTGTTCGATCTAGCAGTATTGTTTAAATACATACTTGCAGTCCTTCTTAATTCATTTATATTTGCATTAGAGCTTTTAACATATTGATAATTGCCTATTGGAATACTATAATTAGCATTATTAACACCAGTCACATCTACACTTCTTAGTTTTTGAAGAGCATTTCCAATTGAAGCATATTGTTGTCTAGTTAAATCTTTAGTTGTAGTAAAACTCATGTCTGGTCTTACTTCACTTACATAATTCATAGCAGTAGGCACTTTTATACCAACTTCATTTAACATTGTTTTAATGTAACTACCTTTATAACTTTCAATACTAGGATCTCCTAATTTAAATCCTTTAATATCATTTAATATTTCAGGGCTTATTTTAGCCATATCAACCTTTATATCACTAATAGGCATATTCATATTAGAACTATTAAAATCGTTCACAGTTGGCAAAATAGCCTTATCAGAGTTATTAATATTACTTTGTTGATTATATACTGGCAAATTAATACCACTTTGACTTGATTTTTCTTGATTAACTATATCTTGTACTGTTGGTAAGTTTGCCTCTTCTTTTATGGAAGTACTTGTGTCAGTATTTTGATTTTGAATAGCACTTAATTGATTCTTAAGTTCGTTCAATTCTATTTCTTGTTCATTAGTCAATTTATTTTGTTCTTTTAATGTTTCATATTCACTAATTTGTGAAGTTATCGTATCTACATTAGCATTAACATTTGAATTATTATTAATATTACTATTAATATTAGAAATAATTGTGTCTATTTTATTAATGGTTTCTTTGTTTGTAGTATTTTTCTTTGTTTCTTCTAACTCTTCTTTAAATGTCTTATATAGATTTACATCTTTATTCTCTACATTTGTGTCTTTGCCAGTAGCAGTACCTATAATTCCACCTGTAACACCACCTATAGCAGCAGAATATAAAGCATCAGAAAGTACATCACCATCTAAGAAAACAGAAGCATAATCTTTAATATTGGTATTTTTATCTAAAATAAGCAATTTGCTAATATTATCTAAATATTCTTGAACAAATTCTTCAGTAGCCTCACTGCCTGCATTTGCTAAAATATTTGCAATTTTAGGCTTCTTTGTTATATTAGTAAATGTTTTCTTTAATAATTCTTCATAATCACCATTTTTTCCTCCGGTTAAGCCTTTAGTTGCACTACCGAGTATCTTACCAACACCATATTCAAGTCCAACATTAACCAAACCATACATTGTAGCACTACTAGTATCATAACCATCTGAAACTGCTTGATTGGTACTGTCCACAAACATTTTTCCAAAATACATAGTAGAACCAACACCAGGTAAAGCTTGATTAATTAATGTTGATCCTGCTATTTTACCACTTTCATATAAAACATCACCGGCAAATCTACCTATACCAGTTTTATAATTTTCTTTAACCTTTTGGTGTTTCATTTGATTAAATGTAGGTAAATATTCTAAGTCACCATTTTCATTTTTTATTAATCCACCATTATAATCAAAAAGACTTCCTATACCGCCTGTAAATCTTCCTATAGATTTATCATACCAGCCAATATCATCTTCTGCAATTCTTTGTTTATCGTAATTATATTTAGCATAACCGACTTCATTTGATTGCTCTTCTAATTGTTTCATCTGATTTTTATATTCATTTGATTTTTTTATTTCTTGATACTTATTTTCTATGCTTTTATTTTGCCCCAATTTATCTTGACCAGCAGTTACTTCAAATCTTTTGCTTTTAGTAATTTCAGTCTGTTCTTGAATAGGTAAAATATTTCTTTGTGTTGAAAAAGGAGTTACTGTAGTTTGGACTCCCTTTTCATAAGTGTTTTTTTGTATATCTTTTTGAATATTATTTCTTTTTGATAATTGATCATTATATTCTTGTTTATAATATGAACTATTCAATTCTAGTCTATCTCTTATACTAGAATTGCCTTTTGATTTTCCAAGTAATCTCTCTCGAATACTACTCATATAATCACCACCTTATAGGCCAAACCAAGTTAATATTTTATCTGCATCTTTTTTAGTAATAGATTTATTTTTTAAACCTGCAGATATTTTGTTTTCTAATTCGGATTCAGAAATACCATTTCTTATAGTATTAGAAGTAAATATATTAGAATTAGACCAGTTATTAGCTTTTTTGCTAGATAATGCTGGACAACTATTATATTTACTCTTTATTAAATTATTATTTGATGACGAACTACTAGAAGAACTACTATTGCCACCATCATTAAGGCTTCCACCATCTGACAAAGAACTTCCACCACCGCTATAACTAGCATTTATACTAGCCCATTTTTGGGCATTAGCAATAGCATCTTGTTCTCTTTGGTATGCCATTTGTTGTTCCCATCTTTGTTGTTCTAATCTTTGTTGTTCCTTTTGAAAAGCCATATTCTCATTGTATTGTCTAATTTTCTCAGCAGTTTCATTTTCATAATTAATTTGACTTTCAACATCTTTATATCTATTGTAATAATTATTATTAATTGTATTATTCCAATTCAATCTGTTATTTTCCTGCTCTGTTTTATAATTAAATCCTTCTAATGCAATATTTAATTTATCTTGTAATGCTTTTAAAGCATTTTGGGCTAGTGTTTCATCATTAGATAATTGTGCTTGTCTAATTGCATTATCAAACTCTATTCCAGCATCTTGCATACTCTTTCTAGCAGTACCAAGTCTATTTTGATAAGTATTATACATATCAACTTTTGAACTTTCAGCATAACCACTATTAGATAGTCCGTTGTTTACAACATTTTCTCTACTAACACCATATTTATCAACTTCTTTTTGGTAATCAATATAAGATGCTTTAGCCTCATTTTGATATGCTTGTTCAGATTTTTTTCTTTGTTGTTCGATTAAATCTTTCTGATATTCAAGATTTTTATTTGCTACATCTTTTTGAGTGTTCTCCCATCTATCAACCATATCCTGTTGTTCTTTAGTAAAGTTATTTCTTTCATTTATTAAATTATCATAAGTTTCATTATATTTATTTAATTCACTTTGTTTTTCATTTTCGACATTTTTGAACCTTTTGTCATCGTAATTAACATCATAAATTGCCATATTTTATCACCTCTTTACATATCCACCTACAAATGACTCTAATGTATAATTATTTAAACCAAATGGTTTAGTAGAGCTGAATTTCATTTGTAATCGTTTCCATTTCTTCTTTTTAATTCTATAAACTATGTATCCCTTAACATTGTCATAAGTATTAACCTCTTCAAAGTCGTTATTATCTGTTTTGACCTCTATCTTTATACTTTCACCTTTTACTTCAGCAGTACCGCCTCTTTTATTAGTTGTTTTTTGATATTCTGGATATTTGAAATCATCATGCTTAGTAGTCCAATAAGAACTTATTTCGCCATTAGTTTTGGTTAACTTATAAATCTTATTGTTACCACATAAATAAAGCACTCCATTTTTAACTGAAGTGCAAGTAATATTGCAAGATAACTCCCAATAATACCATTCATATTCAACATTTATATTTTGATATTTTTGTCTACTATCTGCTAAATAAATTTTGTTATCTATAATTACTAAAAGATAGCCCTCCCACTCTTCTAACATCATATTTTTATAATTTGATTCTTTTAATAATTTACCATCAACCATACTAGATCTATGTGCTAGTAATTGCTCTGAAGTAATATTTCCACTAATTGCTTCCATACCTCTATCAGAAAAGAAAACTATATCATCATTAAAGTTAATTCCAGTAGAGACACAACCAGTACTGATACTTGAATGTGCTGATGGATATATTTTTCCATATGTGCTATCAACAACTGGATTATGATAAAAGACTGTAGTATTTGCTTGTGATGGTTCTTTTAACACCCATAAAGCATTGTTACTAGGTATTAGTGCCTTTACCTTTGCTAAATCCATTCCCTCGTTATAATAATCTAAATCGCTAATATATCTAGGATCTTCCAATGAACTATGGAAAATAGCATTAGGATAATCTTGATTTCCGCTAAAAAATACTCTGTTATCAAATACTGCTAGCATAGTACACTTGTTAATTCTATCTCTATATCCTTGAATAGTCTTTCTGAATAATATTTCAACATTGTGTTGACCATCAGTAGTAGGTTTAGCAGGAGCAGTATTAAAAGTAATACTTCCTTCTGTAACATTTACTGTTAAGTCTTTGCCTTGAACATAAGTAAGTGTGTCTAGTCCTATAGTTACTTTAGCAGTTACTACATAATCGCTATCTATATTTTCGGTATCTAGTTTAAACTTTGTCGTTACACCATCACCTATTCTTAGATTCTTTCTAAGTCCAGTAAGCAAATTTACATCTTGATATGTTGTTCCCTCCCCAGTAGGATCTCCTATTGTTGTAGTTGGTATAGTACCTTCTACTTCTTTTATTTCAGTTCCATTGTATTCAAGATAATTTAAACCATCTTTTATATAAAATATATTATTAAATATAAAAGCCTGACTTCTAATTAAATTCATACCGCTAAATATTTCAGTACCATTATCATAAAGTTTAGTTCCTGAATGGACTATTTTATGAGTAGTATTGCCTATATCATAAAAAAAGAGACCTAATATGGTATTATTGTATTCTTCTACTAATTCCATATCAGGTCTTGTTTCTATTCCAGCACTATTATTTTTGTAATTTTTCCACATATTTAAGCTATCAGGACTTCTAGATAAATTAGTATCACTATTACTGAAATCAACACCTGCAAAGTTATCTACTTTTCTAGTAATTAATGCTCCACTAGGAACACCACCAGAACTACTATAAGAACTCATAAGTATCATCTCCTTCTAGATAAATACTACCAGTATGAAATCTTGGATCTAATCTTTGTAACATTTGTTCATACCTATTTGAATAAACTTGTCCATAACTAGCTGATATATCAGATTTAAGTAAATCACCAGCCACACCATAAGGCATTATTTCAAGTACATCTGTTGATAAATCAAAAGTAAACTCACTATCTTTTGTATCAGCAGTTATTTGTTTAGGATACTTATAATAATATATCTTAGCAACACCATCACCATAGAAATTAATAGTATTACCTATAATATCATTTTCAACTCCCCTAACAATGTTAATTTGAAATAAATCCTTTGCTATCTCAGAAAAGTCAATCTCATCACCTTTAGTTACTTCTAATTCTTCTTTAGCAGGTATTTTTTTTATTCTGGCAAGTTCATTTTGAATCTGATTTATAACATCATTTATTTTATTTGCTATATCAGGATCATCAGTTAATAAGGCACTTTTATCATTAATTTCTTCAATCAGTCTCAATACTTTTTTCTTCATTTCTAGTAATGTCATACTATCACCTATCCTTTTGGATTAATATCTGTATTATCTTTGTATATTTCTTTAATTTCTTTAATTTCTTTTTCCAAGTCCTTTAGTTTATAAACAGGTACATTAGGAATAATATAACCATCTGTCTCGCTCCAAATTAAAATCGTTTCTTCTGGTATTATTTGAGTTAATTTACTATACTCTATACTCTTTATTCCATCATATTCATTTTCTTTATTAATCTCAGTGGTTAATATTAGATCTTTTAAAGTTTGATGCACTGTTTTATCATCTGTATATTCATCGAACTCAGTTTCCTTAGTTATAGTTCTTCCGTAATATTGTCTTAAACTTGGTTTTATTGTAAATAATTCGTTGTTCATTATTTTTCCTCCTAATTGGTTGCCATACCTAGATTCGAACTAGGGAATGTTGCAGTCAAAGTGCAATGTGTTACCACTTCACCATATGGCAATAAAAAGAGGATTGCTCCTCTTATTTTACATCTCAGTTTTCATTATATAGATTTCTTTAGGGTTAACAATTTTAGCACCGAATACATATAATCCTTTTAATGCATCTTGGAAAGCTTTTTCTGGTCTATATGCTTCTACCTTTTCAATTTGTTCAGCAAAAGCAATAGCTTTTCCTGTTCTTAAGATGTTATAAGTTACATCATCAGTAGTAGAAGCAGCAGCCTTTTTACCAGTAGGTAATAGATTTTCAATGCAAACAAAAGCATTGTTAATCTTACCAACAGCACCTTTCTTGATTATTTCAGGATTATTTGTAGATAGTTCGGTTAAAGATTGTCTATAAGTAGTAAAGACTTTTGGAGATACTTCAAGATATAATGATTCTGATACTGGAACATTATTCTCATATAATTTAGTAAATCCTGCTTCAACACTAGCCATAGCATTACTTGCAGTTAATGCAATAACTGATGAACTTTGTGCTAAAGCATCTGATGTAGCCTCTGTTGCAGTTTTTACAATAGAAGCAACATATTTATCTCCTTCTTCTTTTAATCCGATAGCAGATTGTCTTGAAGCTTCTTCCATTAAACCAGGAACTGATTGTGCTTTGTCAATATCTTCAACCTCAAAATTAAAGTATCTGTATTGATTAAGTTGCAATAGTTGACTAGAATCAGTTAAACCTTCAAGTTCTATTTCTGTACCTTTAACATAATTCTTTATAGTAGGTCTAGAAACACTTAAAATCTTTACTTCTTTAGCATTCTTGCTATCCTTTTCATATTTGAAATCACAATGGTTTCTTAGAGATGTAATGGTATCCAATGCTTTTAAAATTGATTTACTCCAAATCATTTGTTGGAAATTAGTTACAGCCATTTTAACACATCCTTTCTATATAGATAGAAATTATTTTTGAGTCATAGTCATAGATCTACGAACTGCTTCCCATATTTTAGGATTGTCAAGTTCTTCATCAGTTAATTTTCTTATTTCATCTTCTGTATAATAATCCTTAACCTTATCTTGAGCCATTGACTTCATACTTCCTATCTTTTCAACCGTTGGCTTAACAGGTTGATTTAATTTTGTATACATTTCATATACTGTTTTAATAGGTGTATTTGAATTAAATTGACTAGCAAAAGATTTAAAATTATCATCTTTTAACACATCATCTTTCACACCCAATTCTGCTAACTCTTTAACTTGTTTTTGATGAGTTAGTTCATCTGCAAGAGTGTTAAATACAACTTTCTCTCTAGGTGTCATTTTATCAACACCAATAGTGGCTAGTCTATTTGCCTCTTCTTGCATTTCTTCAAATCCTAAATCAATGATTTTAGTAGCCTCTGCTTTACCTAAAATCTTTTCATCTTCTTCAGAATATTTAGGTTTTGAATAAGCAGGTATATCAATTCCTTGTTCTTTATAGAATTCTCTCATTCTTTGATTAGATTCAGAGATATCTTTAGTTCCAAGGCCTGCCTTTAATATACTGTCAGTTTCTTCATATTTGGCTAATTTATCAGAATATTGCTTTTCCATCTTCCTTTTTTCTCTTTCGATTTTCTTTGGAAGTAAAGTATTTAATCTATCATTAACCATCTTTTCTACTTCTTCTGCAGTATAAGTTTTAACTTCTTGTTTTTCTTCCTCTTGAGAAGCGGTATCAGTTAACTCTATACCTTCCTCATTTTCTTCTACTGATTGAGCTTCAGTGTTTTCAGTTACATCTGTAACAGGTGTTTGAACATCATATTCTTCGTTCATTTTCTTTCCTCCTATTTTTTTAAGTGTTTGACTTCACTATTCCATCTTCTTTTAAAGTCTTACAATGCTTGGACTATTTTTTACTCAACTACATACCAATCTTCTTCTAATAAATCAGATTGACTAGCCAACCACATTTGATGAGTGCCATCAGCACATCTCATTTGTAAATATGGTCTACATTTAAATAAAGTTCCTTCTTGATATCCAAATGCTTCTGCAGTTTGTTTATTGCAAGGTATACCTTCTGGATAGCCTTTTTGTCTAACAACAAACATTCCTTTTCCATTCCAGTTCTTTCTTGCGACTTTTTTACCTTCTTTCAACTTTTCTAATGCTTCACTAAATGTCATATTTCCTCCATATAAAAAGCAATAACTATCTAGTAGCCATTGCTTGATTAATTAATTGATTTCCATATTGCCCTATACCTGTTATATCTTGCTGATTAGCAATAAAATTATTGGCTTGCATTTTTAATTGCTGAGCCTGTGTCTGAATGTCTGCTATTCTTTGCTGAGATTCTTTCATTTTCTTTATTGCTTCTTCTAACTTAGATTTAGGCATCGAACTGTCATCATCTAGTAGACTTACATATACTTCTAGTTCTGCTAGTTTTTCAGCAGTAAAGTATCCTGCCTTTAACATATTTTCTAACGATAACTCTTGCGCATATTTATCATAAGGGCTCTTAGGTGTAATGTCTATCTTTACATTTGCTTGTAGTTCTTGTAATACACTATAAGGTACTTTAACCGGTCTAGAGCTTACTTCCCCAGTAGTTGGATTAGATTCTTCATAGTCTATTACTAAACCATCTGTAGCATATGTTTTCCACATATCTAACCATATTCTTGCTAATCCTTCTAAAGTTGCTTTTAGTGATATTGTTTGTTCGGTTACAGGCATTTGTGAGGCTCTTTGAACTGCAAGTATTGCTTTGCCACTTGCACTTTCTGGATTAACATCACCAGTAGCGATATCACCCGCACCTGCTAATTCTCTAGTAGTAGATATTAACTCATTCATTACCTTTTCGACATCTGCACTCATCTGTGCTGGTTGAAGAACTCCAATTGCTTTTTTAACATCATCTACAGTTTGGCCATTAACCTTAATAGTGCCTCCGACTTTGTCTATTGCATTAGGGTTTTGAACTTTAGATACATCAACAACCTTTTGTGGATAAGCAGTAGTTTTGGCAGATATTAATCTTCTCATTATGGTTTTGTTAATCTCTAATTGATTAGGTATTAAATATCTAACCTCGCCTTCTCCCCTAGCATATCCCTCTTTTTCTTCCCAAAGCATATGCTCTAACGGATAAAGGGTTAGTCCAGTGTCCTTGTCTTCTCTAATATCACAATATCTTGTTGCTTGACTAAAATGGACTGTACCATTTTCTTTATATAGCTTAGTGATGATAGTCACCATATCATCTTTTTCTTCTCTAGAATCTTCTCCAGCCTCTTCAAAAGTATCATTATCACCAACTATATACTTTAGTTTGTCCTCTGACACTCCTGATAACCTAGCCATTTCAATAGTATTAATAACTGGTTTTCTATGTTTGATTAAAATATATGGTTGGTTTTGTATATCTGAATCATTTTCATTACCATAATACACATCGTTTTTTGACAATATTTCAACTATTGGCAAATTTGTTTCTTCATCATAATCTACATAAATAGGACATTCATCATTAATAGCAGAATGTTTACTTATGGCTCTAGTCTTATAGTCCATATTGTTTTTTTCCCATGTTTTAGCAGCTAATTTATTAAGAAGTTCGCAAGTTTTATTTGCCACTTCTTTAAACTCTTTATTTTCAAAGTTTTCTGCACTATATACAGCCATAAACTCATTCTCGTTTATAACACATATTTTATATTTAACTATAGGTTTAATTATATTTAACTGGATAGGCTCTATTCCACTAATCTTTAATCCAGCCCACTGATTGCCATTGTACATTCTATAATTCTTATCAGTATCTGAATATAGATTCTTTAGTCGATTATAGTTTCTACCTTTTTCATATAATTCCCATATATCAGTTTCTTTTAATTCATTTAAATCCATCTTGACACCTCCTAACTAGGTATATCTTTCTGTCCTAGTCCTGTTCCATCATAGTTATCAATATTAGCCATCATAGTATCATAGGCATCTTGTTTCTTCTTTTGTTCAAAAGTTTCTATTTCATTTCTAACTATCTTAATGGGATTAATTTCTGGTATTTTTATTTCTTCATTGTTCTTTAACTTTTGGCCATTTCTAAGTCCTAAAGTATAAGATAAAATTATAAAAATACCAAATAAAAAAAGTAATGCTATTGTTTCCATTACTTATCACCTTTTTTTGTTTTCTTTTTAGGTTTAGTTTCTTCTAATACTTCCTCTATCGCTTCAGTTATTATCTTATTAGTTTCTTTCTCTCCAATTAATTCATTGCAAGTTTCTCTTAACTTTCTTAACATTTTCTTTTTCATTATACAATCACTATTTCCTCTCCATAATCAGCCTCTAGTGGCTCTTCTGACTTGAAATTGAATGCTTGGCTTACTTCTATCGGCTCAACATCGAATATTACTTGCGTCCTTGAATAATAGGCTATAGCAAGCCCCATAACTAAATCATCATGGGCTCCTTGTTGTGCTTCTGGCCTTCCTTTTTCATTTCTGACAAAAGTTAGCATCTCTTCAAGTGTTAATTTATCATTTATTAGTTCAACAGATTCACGAACTATTTTAACTAGTTCTGCTATTATAACAGGTCTGGTTAATGAAGTGGTCTTAAATCCATAAGACTTGTCCATTATACCTGTATATCTATCTTCTTTCTCTCTTACGAACATATTAGGATAGCCTAACCTTACTAGTTCTTTATTAGGAAAACTACTAAAGTTACTTTCAATACACATAAGAGCAGGTGTTACTACACCAGTTTTTAAGTTTTTATTAGCATAATACCAACCTAAACAATACATTTGCCTTACATATAGATCCTCATCCATTTGATGTCTTAGCCTTGCAACTTGTTTGCCAGTCTTTGCATTAAGTACATGCCCAGTAAACCAGTCAGAGCCATCACCAGCAGTATCACCACCTATGCAATATTTGTATAGGTTAGGCAATTCATATAGTTCTATATAACCATTTTCATCATTTACCCATTTTACATCAGTAATCTTCTTTCCAGCAGGCATTGTATCATCATATTTATATTCAAAATAACCAGTCTTGATAGGTCTAGTTATTTCTTGCAATCTTCTGCTTACTGCTCTCGCATCAAATACAGTCTTTCCTAGAACACCCCATTGACCTAAGCAGTACACATTATAATAATACTCATCAGTATACTTATAACTTTCTAGTAGCTTCTTATAATCTTCATCTAAGAACTTATTATCCTTATATGTTGTATGTACTATAGTTAAATTATCTCTTGGTACATCAAAGAACTTCTTTTTTAGCCAATGATTAATATCAATCGGATTAAAAGATATAACTATTTGCTTTTTAGTTCCTTTTCCTCTTAATCTGACATCTAATTGATTGAAATCACTTTCTAGTATTTCAGAAGCTTCTTCTATCCAGATATCAGTAAGTTCACCTTTGCTAAAAGTAACTGATTTTAACTTTTCAACATCATCTAGTCCGCTGAATATTATCTCATTACCATTAAGTAAACACTTTATTCTTAGATCACTTTCATTTATTTTAAAGTGCATACCTAAATGCCATTTATTAATAACTTGCTTGAACAAAGCAAATGTACTATCTCTATTACTCTTACCAGTAGCACGAACTGTTAATAAGTTCATTAATTTTGAATTAAGTATTTTATATATGTATCTTTCAACAATGAAGAAAGACTTACCACTACCAGCACCACCATAAAATATCAAATATCTATCTGTGTTGCCAAGATATGGTATATATACATCATTAAATACTTTTTTCGATATTTTTATGTTTACTTCCATTACTCATCAGTCAATTCTATATTTATAGTTACTCTCTCGTTGCTTGTTGGATCACCTTGAGCCAAAGCTCTCTTGTCATACATAGTTCCTATGGCTGTGGTAATTTCACTTAATCCATTTATTTGAAGTTTATTTATTCTTTTAATCAAAGCTTTCTTTTCGCTAGTATTAAATTCTTCATTTTCCATACTCAATGCTTCTTCTAATATTTCTTCTAGTTCTTCTTGCTTTTCTAAAGCAGTATCTAATCTTTTTTCAAGTAAATTAGTTGCTTTATCAATAATTTGATTTGCCTTTTCTACGAACTCATCTCTTTTTTTACCGCATAGTATAGCAAAATCTTCATTATCTTTGTTATCTGCTATTACTTTCCTAACAGTTGATTCTGGAACATTCAAGTTTCTTCCTGTTTCACTATAATTTCTTGTAACAGCATAACTAAGCATTATTTTGTATATCATTTCATTATTAAGCTTTTTACCTTTAGCCATCTTCATCACTTCCTATTTTTATACAAGTTTGCCTTCTTGTTTTTCTTTTTGCCTCTTTTTGGTGTTTCTTCTTTACAAAACAAATAATCACTACAAGTTTTGCAAGTATTATTCTTCATACACTTTTTATAGTTCATACTAATCAACCCTTTTTTGCATAATAAAAAGACACTAATGTGTCCATATTCTGATTACATACTAAATGAAAAAGATAAATATCATTTAATAGAGTAAAGGAGGTATGTAATCTCGTATTAGTAAGTACTATAGAATAGATATAAACGAATTTGAATTAAATATCACTTGCAATTAATAATTAATCCTGTAAAAGTATTCTCACAGCATAGTCATTATAAAATGGTTCTTTTACTTACCAAGTAATGCCAACGTTATCTATGCTTCATATTTATATATCTATTCTATACTACCTACTAATAGGTAGTGTGAGGTATAATATGTGAACTATATATTATCACAATATCATTGTATACCTAGATTTGTCCGATTTTGTCCGAACTTTCATTTTTATATAATTTTTTCTTCATTTCTGAAATATAATCATATACTTGTGTTTTACTATAACCAACTAATTTATGAAATTTATACACAGATCTATGTTCTATCCATCTATAGATGTATATTTTGTCATATACATCCCCTTCTTCTTTCATTTTTATGAGCTTCTTCTTAAGCTCATAATTTAGCATATCTCGTGTATTTCTACTTTGGTTAATCAATTTATCAACTTCATCTATTTCACTCGTGTAGTTAATTAAATTAGTGTCTGGTGAAGTATTTATGGTTACCATAACTTCTTTAGGCTTTACCGCCCCTGGCATTACAGATAATATTAATTCACTTTTCTTTTCTAATGCTTCGTTATAGTTTCTCTCTGCTTTTTTGAATTGCTTTAACAGCTCATTGTATTCTATATACATTTACTTCCCCTTTCCATAACCTTATTTCCCCTATATTGTTAATCATTTCTAATCATATTTCTTTTTAATAAGCATACAGCTTGTTTTAATTCACAATCATGAGTTAATTGTTTATAATATTTTTCACTAGTTTCTACTATTCCTATTATCTTTACTAGATCATAATCATTTTTATTTCCTACTATTGCATAATCTCCTACTACTGGTTTCAATTGCAGATGAGATATATCCCAGTAAAAAATAGCACCATTGTTTAATTTTCCTAATATTAACTTCATTATTTACCTCCAAACATCATTTCTTTGCAACTACCATATTGTGTTTTATCTTCATACCACTTCACTGCTATAACTTTAGCTCCAACAAAACAAATCGGTTCTCCCATACCACCGCTTCTGTTTTCTTTATCTGTATATTGGCAATTAGAAGCAGTTCCTATATTTCCATTTAAATCTTCATACTCAAATATTTTTGAACCTTCATAGCAATTATTAAATGGTAACATTATTAATATGATTAAAATAACACCTATAATGAACACGACAATGATTAATCCTAACCATACAATAATATTCAAAAGTATACTTAAAATAGGATGTTCTATATCAAAACTACCACTTTTATATCTTCTCATTGTTTATTGCCTCCAATTCTTCATCTATATCTTTTATTTGCTTTGCAAAATATTCAGTATAAAAAATATCTTTAAATTGTTTGGCAAGTTTATACCTTTCCAAAAAAGACTTTCTTATCTTTAATAGCTCTCTTCTTCTATGAGGTTCCATTATTTGACACCCAAACTTTTTAGAAATTCTTGAACACTTTGGTTCTCATATTTATAGGCTCTATCATCTATGTATAATTGGGCTGGAAGTTTTCTATTTGTTATACCTACAACTCTTAAGTCATTCCAAAATGTTGTGTCATCGTTTATTATTTCATTTCTAAAACCGATTATAGTTTTATCAAACCATTCTTTTATTTGTTGCGGATTTCTTGTAGAACATATAAATACAGGTATATTCATATGTTGTAATACTACTATTAAATCTATAGCATTTTTATTATATTCATCATATATGCTTCCATCTTGCCAACCTTTTCTATATTTATGAATTACTCCATCAAAATCAAAACATACTGCTAGATTTTCTTTTAATTTAATTTTTAATTTTTCCATTACTTACCTCCTCGATTTTCAATAATTTTTTTAATTTATCTTTATCAAATTTATACCACTTATATTTAGTTTTTTCTTTTTCAGTAGACCATTCCACATCACCACATTTAGAACAACAATAATTATATGTATCGCCCAAGAATTGCGTTATTTGATTTTTTTGTGTTTTCCCCAGATAAATCATATCTTCATTACAGCAAAATGATTTTTTCATTATCTAGGTTTACCTTTCACTTTTTCTTCTTGATATATCTCTAGTACCCATTTCAAGTTAAGTAAGGCACTCTTTACTGCTTCACTTGCTGGTAAACTTAATAAATAATTTATTTTTAATGTTATCTTTTCTTCAAAATTGAAACCATCATAATTTATATTTATATCTTTCATAATTCCTCCTATTTTTCTGGCATTTCATAAACATAAGAACTTAAATAACTGCTATAATGATCTTTAATTACTTCTGTTTTACTTTTATTTATTATTTTTGAGTTAAATTCTATATACTCTTTTGGATATATTATTCTTTGTATTTCATCTAATACTTCTAATGCTCTTTCTTTTGTTTTATATTCTGCTAACTTATGATTGTGTCCTGATACAGTTAATCCTAACTTCTTATGATTTTCATAAAAAGGAACTTCCATCCATATTTGATTATCCATTATCCATAAAGAATTAACTTTAACTAAATCTTTCCTATCTTGACTTCTTATCCATAATTCCATTACTTTTCTCCTTTTAATTTATTTATTTCTTCTATTAATTTATTGATTATTTATTATTTATTTTTCTTCCACACATAGGACAATAATTTATTAAAAATTCATGATATATGTTTTTTGATGGTTCTCCATTTCTGTATTTAACTGGTGCAACTTCTAATACTTTTATCTTTCGTAATATATCATCTGTAACTCTAACTTGCATAATTGTATCACTATATGTAGAGCCATCTTCAAATATCTTATTAGATATATCTTTTTCCCCTCTGCAATATTCACAACCATTTTCATTTACATAATTTGATTCATTATAATTAACTTTCATAATTAAATACCTCCTACTTTTCAATTCTGTATGTATTCTCGATAGTAACTAAATATCTAGGAATGTGGTCTATTGTTTGTTGTTCACTACATATTCTTATACTTTTCATTAATTCTGCTATATAATTTTCTTTTTTTTCAGATAACTTTCTATAAAATTTATTAACTTCATCATGAATTAATTCATCAACTTCATTACTAACAATTTGTTCTAACTGTTTCTTCATGATTGTTTCAAAATCCATATTCATTATTTATCATCTCCTTACTCGCAATCATTTACTCCTAACCAATCTAACAAATCAGCATAACATTCTTTGCATAGACAACATATCTTTTTTGTTGCCACATCAACATTTCTTGAAATAGTTATTCTATTTTCTCGATAAACTATCTTTCCACATTTACAACAAATACGACCATTGTTATTAGAAATATTGTTTATAAAAGTGTAAAGTTCTCTATCGTTCATTTCTCTAATGTTTTGTAGTTTCATTTAATCAACCTCATTTTCATAAATGTTTCCTATTACTTTCATTCTATCTAAATGTTTCATAGAAGAACTAGGAATATGACCTTTTATTTGAAAACTAGCCGTATCTTTATTCCAAATTATAATACCAATTTCATCAGGTTTAGTCCATTCATAATCAAACATAACTTTATCTCCTTCGTAAACTTCTACACCATTTTTATCCTTTAATCCCGTCCACATCATAATAGGTAAATCAGTTTTGTTAGTTATTTCATCGTTATAATCATCATAAGCAAAACAATAAGCACCTTTTTTTGATATATTAAAATCATAATTGCAAAAGCAATTGTCATCAAAAGGCATATAGCCTAAATGCTTGTCAGAATAAATTATTCTATTATGAACACTATCCCATGCTCTAAATTTTATTTTCCTATTCATTATTTATCATTTCCTTCTATTTCTTCCAAAATCATACCTTTCTCTAATAATTTTTTTATAGTTGGTATATTGACACTTTCATTACCATTTATAATCGGATAATAAGCTATTAATGAATTATTATCTCCACTTCTTTTATGTGTTAGTGGCAATGTTATTTCTATAATATCCCCATTTTTTATATTCTCAAAGGCTTTTGCTTTTGTTTTTGGTATATAAATTACCTTATATTTGTTTTTTAATATTAATTCCTTATTCATTACTATTACTTCCTTGTAATTCTCGCATTTTATCTAGAACTTTTTTAAAGATGATTTTACTATTTGCTTCTCCGCCAAACTTTATAAAACCTAATTTAGCCCATTCTTTTTCTTGTTCTTGCCAATAATTTATATCATTTATCAAATCTTCTTTTAATTTATTCCAATTATCTTTTAATAGTTTGTTTTCTTGTTGTAATTGTTCGTAAGTTGGCTCATTATCCTGTCTTACAATAAACGATACATCTTTAGATAAATCAGCATATGAAAGCCTGCAACCAAGTATTGTTCTATTAACTGTAATTTTATCTTTTATATCTATTAAATTATTGTTTAATACAACTTCTAATCTATCAATTAAGCATTCATTTCTCATTTTTATCATTGCTTCTTCTATTGCTCCAAAAATATGTTCATCAGGTTTAATATCATCAACATTAATATCAAAGGCTCTCATTTCTTTTTTAAAAACTAATTCTTTATTCATCCTTCCACCCCTTTATCATCATAATTAATCCTATAATTGCTCCTATACCAATTAACCCCCAGAATATTAATGGTATGTATAAAATCATTTAATCCTCCTATAATAAAATATAAATTATTATTATAATTATTATTAATAATGCTGCTATCCATAAAGGGCTAAGTACCCATAACCAACTCCAACTTATTACTTTTAATAATTTTAATACTATAAATGCTATTGTTAATAATCCAACAAATCCAATTCCACCATTACTATTTTTCATTATTTATCACCTACCATCTTTTTATATCTTTTTATACAGCCTCTAATTCCAACATTTTCGCTAAATCCAGTGCTTGGAATGTATAATTTACCTGTATAACTCCAAAAACTCATTAATACTTTTCCTTTGCTATCTAATAAATTAAAATGTCCTATAGTTTCATTACATAACTTATAAGGGATATCGTTTTCCTCAAATTGTTTTTTAGCATATTCTAATCTATCATTAAAACAATTTTCTCTTTTTTCTTGTGCTTGTTGTTTTAATATTGGACTTACATCTCTCCAATAATCTGCTAATGTATCATTATCCATTTATTCTTCCTCCTTACCACTTATAAGTCCACATCAAGTAAAGAACTAATATGCTTGCCATAGCCATTCCTAAAAAGAATATAGTTATTAGAAATATGCACACATTTTCGCACTTTGCTTTTCTTTGTGCTTGTCTGTATTGTATTTCTTCTTTATTTAATCTTTTTTTTGGTATCCTTTTCTTAATTTTTGGAAATTTTTTTTGTAATTTTTTTATTTCTTTTTCAGTTAATTCATTTGGTCTCATAATTTTCTAATCCTCTCTGGTCTACTATTTTTATCCATAGATCCATTTCCTAAAGTGCAACCATACTTTTTTATTTGGTAGTTTTCTATTGCTACAACTAGCTTGTCCAAATACTTAAAATCACCATGTATTTTTTTAAACTTTGCTCTAAACATACTTGAATTAATCATTGATTTATCTTTATAGAGATTGAAGTAAAATTGTAATTTGAACTCACTCTCGTTCATCTTCTCCATCCCCTTTATTCTCTAATTTTTCCTTTTCCATATCCAATGCATCAGATAATTTCTTTAGTTCTAGTATCGCATAATCATATCTAGCATCTTTCATGTTAGATATTGCATTTATCCTATGTGGCAAGTATGATTCAACTAGTTCTAATATTTTATTTCTGCTTTCAAGGAAGGTATTTCTCTGTTCCATCTTGTCATATTTTCTTTGAAGTATTTTTAGTCTTTCTTCTGCAAAGTTTTTATCTCTTTTTAGTCTTTCTATTTCTTTTTTATTTTCTGCTAACTCTTGAGCAGTTTCAATATCTAATATTTCCCCTTTCATTTTTTCCTCCTCTATTTTCACTACACAATAACCATTTTTACATCTTTTTCTGTGCGTTGGTGTTGTATAAAAAGTTATTGTTTCAACTCTTACTTTTAGTAGTTTTGCTAATTCTTTTTTTGTTCCGATTCCAACAAGTTTTTCTCCTTTGTATAAAGCATACTGACTATTTCTTTTCATACAATAGTTCCTCTAATTTTTCCATTGTTTCCTTTAAATCTAAAAGTTGAGGAGCAGTTTTAATTTGCTTACCATTTTTTAGCATTGATAAATATTTTAATGTTTTTTTTATAATAACACTGTAATCCCTCATTAACACCACTCCTCTAATAATCTCTCTAATTCAATATCATCTTTAGTTTTTATTCCTAAATTTTTAGCTTCTTGTACTACACCATTTAAGAGAATACTCATTTCTTTGGTGTCATACTCACTACTACCTTTGTAAATTTTATAATGGTTAAACTCTTTACCATTTAAGATGCTAGTTCCAGCCAATTTATAGTATTTAAAGTAGCCTTTAACATCTATTTCAGATAGTATACTTACCATTTCAGATTGCCCATAATCTATTAACATTTGCAAGTATACTTCCTCTTTTGATTTACTCAATGCATTACCTATTTCAGTAACAAGTTTCCATAAATAACTATTTGCATTTAAACTTCTTTTTTCTCTATGTTTAGTTATTTTTACATCATAAATAGTATCCTTGTCTAATCTAAATAATAATGGTAGTATTTTGTCTATCTTACAAGTGTCTTCTATCATTATCTGCAATTCTTTTTGTTAACTCTATTTTTTCTTTCAAAGCTTTAGTTTTACATTTTAAATTATGATTACTAACCACCATTTTTATTAGACTTTGCCATAATGCCAAAAAGTCTATACCAAGAATAAATCCTCTAATAACCTCTGAATTAATAAATATATTGACACTTGCTAATATAACATTTAACCATACTATAGTTAATGTAGTGTTAAAAATTACTTTATCAGCATCATATCTTCTATTTTTCTTGGCAAACCTAAGTAATTCTTTTTCAGAATTGTTATTTGAATTCATTATGTCAATGTTTTCTGCGCTGAAATAAAGTTTTGAATTGTCATATTTTCTAAACAACTTCCAATTTCCATAATTATCAACACACAAATGAAATTGGTTTCCTAATAATTTTCTTATTTTCTTTTCTTTTTTTAATTTCATTTTCAAAACCTCCTAAAATGGTAAATCATCATCATTAATTTGTACTTCGTTTCCGAAGCTAGCAAATGGATCGTTTGCTGTAGGCATACTATCAATTTGTTCAGTAGTTATTGAGCCAGGTTTTACTGGTGGCTCTTCTAGATTGTTTACGCTATCATTACTACCTTTACTATCAAGGAAAGTAACATTTGATACAAATATTTCAGTAACATAAATCTTTTTACCATCTTTATCTTCATAATTTCTTGTTTGTATTCTTCCCTCTACTGCTACTTGATTACCTTTCTTTTGATATTTAGAAAGATTCTCCGCTAGCTTGTCCCATACTACACAATTAATAAAATCTGCCTTTCTTTCACCATCTTCATTTGTATATGGTCTATTTACCGCTATAGTAAATTGGCATACTTCTCTTTTTGTGTTTTCTGTCATTTTAAGTTCAGGATCTTTAGTTAATCTTCCAACTAATATTGCCTTGTTCATTTTTTAATTCCTCCTAATAATTTCATTAATTTATCTTTAAATTCTTCCCTTGCATTGATGTAAACATATTCTCCACACCAACTACATAATTTTTTAATTCTTTTTTCAAAAGGATAAATAACAACTGAATGACCGCATCTACACATATGTTTATATTTAGCTATTTCATCCGATTTTTTTATTATTTCTTTATTGTTCATACAGACCAAATCTTATGTCTTTTCCTATTTCATCGTAGTCAGGCTCACAAACAATTTTCTTCCTTTTAAGTGCTTTTTTTAAACTACTAATTTCAGTAAGTAAGTCATCAATAATACATTCTGCACTTTCAATTGAAACAAAGCCATCTACCGATTCATAGTCAGTAAGTGTTATTTCCTCTATCTTATCTATCTTTTCCTGCCCTAATTTCATTCTTATTCCTTTCCTTATGCTCGTGCATAAATATATATTCTGAATTATTTCCCATATTATTCATTAACCATTCAGATGTATATTCTTTTGATAAATGAGTATTAATAACTCTACTTTCATATATTTCATTTACTGCTCTACTATGTAATTCTTCCTTATTTTCATAATTACCTTCAACTAGGTACAAATCATAGTTTTTTGCAGTAATACCTTCTAATGTTTTAGTATCAGTCATATAAATTATTTTTTTATCATTGATAAATACTCTGTATCCACAATTAGGTACATCGTGATATAACTTAATTGGCATTATTTTTAATATTCCATAATTATATTTCTTTCCAATTTCTACTACATCAATATTTTTTTTATTCACTCCACATTTAACTAAATCTTCTACTAACCACTTACAGCATGCAAATCTTAATGTTGGTCTTTCTATTGCTAATTTAGATATAGTTTTTTTATTAAAGTGATCTTGATGAATGTGAGTGAGAAGGACTATTTTAAGTTGCTTATAACATTCATTTAACTTTTTAAAAGACACTCCACAATCAATTAAAATAATACCTTCTAACACTGTAGCATTTCCATCCGAACCAGTATTAATAATCTTATAGTTCATTCATATCTACTTCTTCGGCTGATACTTCTTCATATTCAGCATCAACTACTTCTTCCTGATTAATTATTGGTTCTTCTTTTATCTCAGGTAAATCAACATTCATTTCTTCTGCTTCATACATACCTGCTAAATCTTCTACAAAAGCTTCTCTTAATGCTCTTACTTTGGCTACTTTTTCAATCATAGTAGCAGGTTGCTTAGTCCAATTTGCATTAGGAGTACCATCACTCTTTTTTTGGATAACTTCCTCTAAAGCAACACTACAATAAATTGAATTTTTCCAATCTTTTCTGAACACTTCAGCCCAACCACCAACTAATGTTTCATTAGGTAGTTTAAATGTTCCTTTTCTTTCTTTTTCTTCACCAGATTTAGTTAGTATAATTATTCCTGACTTCATACCATCGTATTGGTCGTTAAGAACTGCTCTTTTTAAAATTGCATCTTTACCTACCACGATACTAGCTGATTGCTTATTAGAATATTTAATTAAATAAGCTTCTCTTAAAAATGGATTTAATTTTCTTACTTTGCAAAGTTCAGTAAACATTTTAAACTCTGGTAAAGTTATTTTTGCATCCGTACCTACTATGTATTGTTGTACTATTGTAGGTGTAAGTTTTATTTCTTGTCCCTCTACTTCGTATTTTACGACTATTTCATTATTTGAATTGTTCATACTCTATACCTCTTTCCCTCATTACATTAACTAAAAATGATAGGTTTTCTCTTGTTGAAGTTACTTTAAATTTTATAGTATATAACTTTTCTTCCTCATTTGGTACTGATAGTTCTTTTTCTACCTTTTCAATAACTTTTTCTTCTTGCTTTTGTTTCTCTTGTACTATTTCGTAATCTTTTTGTACTTGATTTAATATTACATATCTATCATTTACTTCTTTGATAGCCAAAGACAAGTTTTTATTTTTTAGATATTCAACAAGTATTTCACTATTATGTTCCATAGTGTTTATTGTTTCAATGTCTCTTTCGACATTGTCTACTTTTTCAATAATTGCATCTTTGTATTTTTTTACCAGTGCTCCTTTATCAGTTAAACCATCTAAACCAATTTGTAAGTTAAGTTCTTCAAATGATAAGTAATTATCTTTGATAACTGTCTTGGAAGCTTTATATTCGTTAAAATAATCAATTGCTAATTTTTTAGCCTTTTCTTTTAAACTATCCTCCACTTCATCAATTTTAGTCTTTAATGTTAAATCTGCTTGTTGATATTTTGACTTTATTTCTGCCTCATAAGTTTTATTAAATAAATCATAAGGTGCATTGATTTTTTCTTTTATGTCTTTTCTTTGTCTTTCAAAATCTTTAAGTTCTGCCCCTAATTTAGTTCTTAGTTCTTTGATAGACTTTCTTGTCTCTTCACTGCAGACTAATGAATTTAAGTTTAGATCTTCAAGTCTTTTATCTAATTCTGCTCCAACTTCTTTAATTTTTTCAGTTATTTTTGGTAATTGTTCTACTACTGCTATTTGCATTTCTTCTTTCATTCTTTCTACCTCGCTTTACTTTTTTACTAATCAACTATTACTTGACTATCGTTTTCTTCATCATAATCTTTTGGTCTTGATGATAAAAAACTTATTTTTTCTGCTACTACTTGTAAATCATTTCCAGATAATCTTGCTAGTCTGCCTTTAACACCAATTACATCACCTTGCTTACAATATTCAACAGTACTTTCTGCTACTTGTCCAACTAAATTAACTGGAATAAAATCTGTTTCATATTCTCCAATATCATTTTTAAAGTTTCTTGATACTGCTAAGACTATTGTTGTAGTCTTTCTACCGTTCTCTGTTTCTTCTAATACAGGTCTTTTAACTAAACGACCTACTAAAACTAAATTATTCATTTTATCATACCTCTCTTCTTTATTTAAAATCTTTTAACAATTCTTCAAGCATTATTTTATCTTCTGGATCAAGTTCAACTTTTTTAACTTCTATTTCAAACCATCTAGGTCTTTTCAATTCTTTTATCTCTGCTAATGTTGGCATAAACTTTTTAGTCTTAATAGCTTCTATAACCATATTTTCGTACTCACCAGCAGAACAATCTTTTAATTCTTCATACCACAAGTTAAATATTCTGATATCCATTTTTTTGTTGTAATTTTCTTCTAACATTTCTGTTATTTCTCTAAATTGTTTTTTATTCATTTTCCCATTTCTCTCTTTCATCAGTTTTTGATTCTTTTTTATTCTTAAACTTTTCGTTTTCTTTTTTTGCTTGCTCTAGTGTTGTTATTTTTTTTCTTTGCCAATCTTCTAGTATTCGGTCTATGTATTTAACCGAACAAGCATTATTACAAACTGCTATCTGTGTAGCATAAACAATCAGTTCCTCTGAAATGTTATTGTCTACCCAAGATTTAATTACATCACATTCTAATGGTGCTATAGTTCTTCCGAAGTTTTTTTCTATTGTAGAAAATATATTACTAAATATTAATTCTTCTTTATTATCTAAATTATTTAGTTTAGTACTATTATCTAAATTATTTATATTAATATTATTATTTATATTAAGATCAGAATCAGAAACAGATACAGATACAGATGTATACCTAGGGTATGGATACCCTATCGATACCCTATACCTTTCTAATATTTTTTCTAATTCTTTTCTTAATTTTTCACTCTTAATATATTGAATTAAACTTTCTACTTTTTTTAATAATTTTTCACTTTTAGTCCAATTATATTTGTGCCAATTTTTTATAAGTATCTCTTTCGTTTCCTCCGCATAGAGTATTACTTTATGAACCTGTTCCATCCTAGTCAGTAGTTCCTCTACCTCACTTTTGTCTAGTTCAAGTTCATTTGACATCTGTCTAATTGAAACTTCATAGCAACCAATCAGATTTGTATGAGGATTAGTTAATAAATATAATAGAAAATACTTATCTTTATAAGTAAAGTTATCTACTACTTTGTTGTCTTCCCAAAATGATAATGATACATTGCGATATATTGCCATTTAATCCTCCTTTACTCAAATCTCAAAACCCCAAATTTGACAAAAACCATACTTTTTGCTATAATTATGTATGTAAAAAGTTAACACGAACTTTTTATTTTTGTTATTTGTCTGCTAGTTGTGTTTCCGAACTATTACTAGCAGATATTTTTTGTATTGTAACATCATTTGTAACTGCTAATGTAATTAACACTAACAATCCATAAAAGATAATTATTCCTTTATTTCTATTTAAGAATGTTTTCATTTACATCACCGCCTTTCTCATCTTATTTGCTTCTCTTCTAATTAAAGCAACATCTATATTTAATTTCTCTACTACTTTTCTAGTAGGAACTAATATAGGCCTAGTTTTGAAATAAAACTCGTTGTTTTTATCCATTTCATCACAGATTGATTTTCTAAAATTATTTATTGCATTAGTTCCTAGTGGTAATATAATTTTTAAATCTTCTGTGCTTAACCAAGGTTTATTTAATACTTGTTCCTGTTCTATATAATTACTAACAGGTCTCTTTTTATTTTTTCCCATTTTATTTTCCTTTCTCGTGCTAGATTTTATAGATATTCCAGTATCTATCTTTTTAGTTTAGTTTTCTAAACTTTTGACTTTAAAAAAAACATTTCCTATTTCCTCATGTGAAATATCTAGCAATTCTGATATTCTTTTGATATTTCTTATAGAAAAATCAGTTCTGTTATTTAACTTGTTATTTAAAGCACTTCTGCTCATTGGTATGGCACTTGCAAAATTTTCTTGCGTATCGTAAAATTGCTTTATTTTACCTTCTAACAAACTATAATCAAATATTATTCTCTTTTCCAAAATAACACCTCCATTTTTAGTTTAGTTTTCTAAACTTAATTAAATGATAACACACAAATAAATATATGTCAACACTTTTTGTTTAGAAAATTGAACTTTTTTACTTGATAATCTGTTTTTTTTATGCTATTATATATACAGATAACTATTAAAAGGAGGGCATATATGGAAAATTTAGTTGGAAAAAAAATAAAAGAAGCAATGGCAGTTAGGGGAATGAAACAATCTGACATTGTTAAAGCCACTGGTATTAATAAAGGAGCATTAAGTTCATATATCAATGGAAGTTACCTACCAAAGCAAAACAATCTTTTTAAAATTGCTACTGCATTGAAAGTCACTCCAGCTTGGTTGATGGGATATGACTCACCAATGGATAGTGAAGAATTAATTAATATTTTAAAATCAAAAGAAAATGACTATCTAGTATTTACCAAAGAACAATATCTAAAAAAAGAGAATGGCTTACTTGCAGCAAATGCAAATCTTGGCTTTTTAAACAAGTTGTTGAAAGAAAATTATATTTCTAAAGAAGTTTGGTTTAATGAAAGAAAAAAAATATTAGATAACCTTCTGAATAGTGATTTAATCTCTGTAGAAGAATACAATAAGAAAATAAAAGATAATAATTGATAACTGAAAATATATTAACTTAAATGTTTTTATATAAGATGTTAGGAGGATATATGAATAACAAGGTTGATAAAATTATTATAGGAGTAATTATAGCATTATTTTTTGTTTATCTTTATAATGTTGAAAAAGAAAATAACGAAAACATGTACAAAATTGAACCCAAAGCCTATAATGTATGTGGAAAGCAAATATATATAACTGACTTTACTTACGATAACAATTTAGATAGTGAAGCATTACTTAATGAAATAGAATATATATGTAAAAATACAAAATAAAAAGACTAGAGCTGCTGGAACAGCCTAGTCAGAATACATAAAACAATCAAAATCTAGCACGATTAGGATTTTTCTATGCAATATAATTATAGCATAGAATTAATTCCTTTTCAATATAAAAGAGAAAGGAAAGTGATTTTTATGCCAGTATATAAGACAAAAACAGAAAAAACTAAAGATAATAAGATCTGGTATTTTAAATGTAATTATAGAGATATTTATGGTAATATAAAACAAAAGAAAAGCAAGAAGTTTTCTACTAAAGAAGAAGCAATTAAGGAAGAAGCAAAATTTTTAATTTTAACAGGTAACACAACTACTATGTCTCCTACCTTCGATGACATATATAATGAGTATCTTATATATAAAAAAAAGAGTTGCAGAGAAACTACCATAATCAGAATTAAAGGATATTATAAACACATTGGAAAAATATTAGGAAATATAAAAATCGAAAAGCTTACTGCCAAACAATATTTATTATTTCAAGATGAAATGAATAAATTAGGATTATCTACAGTATATAAAAATCAATTGCATTCATTAGTATTATCTTTAATTGATTATGCCAATTTACTATATAATATTGATTCAAAAGTTCCTAAAAGTATTGGTAAATTTAAAAATCCTACCGAAATGAAAAAAGAAATGCTTTTTTGGACTTATGATGAGTTCAGTAAGTTCATTAGTATTGTAGATGATAATATGTACAAAGTTTTTTTTGAAATATTGTACTTTTGCGGGCTAAGAAGAGGCGAAATACAAGCTTTGATATGGAACGATATAAATTTTATAAAAGGAACAATTTCAATAAATAAAACTTTAACATCAAAAATAAAGGGGCAAAAATATGTCATTTTTCCTCCAAAAACACAATCTAGTAACAGAACTATTCCAATTCCTAAAAATGCATTAGAAGGCTTAAAAACGCTTTATAAAGAATACTCTGTATTGGATGGATTTACAAATGAATGCTTTGTATTTGGAACTTTCAAGCCACTAGCAGATACTTCAATAGAGAGAAAGAAAAATAAATGGTGTGATATAGCTGAAGTCAAAAGAATTAGAATTCATGACTTTAGACATTCTTGTGCTTCTCTATTAATCAATAATGGTGCAAACATAACTATTGTATCAAAATATTTAGGTCATAGTGATATATCAATGACACTAAATAGATACTCTCATATGTATGATTCTAAATTGGAAGAAGTAATTAATTTAATTGAAAATATAAATAAATAACTAAAAAAATGTACCTAAAATGTACCTAATAACATTTAAAAATATAAAAACCCTTATTTAATAAGGGTTAATAATTACTTGGTGCGGGTGAAGGGACTTGAACCCCCACGGATAAACCACTAGATCCTAAGTCTAGCGCGTCTGCCAATTTCGCCACACCCGCACATTATGGTGGACCCTGCAGGACTCGAACCTGCGACCGCCCGGTTATGAGCCGGATGCTCTAACCAACTGAGCTAAGGGTCCATTACTATATAAACATTAACTTTTCATACAAGATAAATGCTATCTACTATTGTTAGAGCATCCTTCTTGAAGAACAAATTAAGTATACCATTTTTAAGTACTTATGTCAATAAGATAAATAATTATTTTAACTATTTTTTACTATTTTATGCTATTAATGAATAAAATTTACTATGAATAATCAAAATATTGAAGATAAAGCATTGACTACTCTAGCCTTTGTTATTGGGCTTGCTCTTATAGATAATCTATCTAGTACTGAACAAAATGCTGTTGGTAACTGGATAATGTTAATAGCACAAACACTCTGTACTAATGGTAGTTATACTTTTAATAAAGAATGGAAAGGTCATATAAATAATGGTAATACTCCTGTTACTAAAGATACTCTAGAAAAAGTTGGAGATATTATTAATAATACAATAAAAAAAAACTATTTCTAGTTCTTTAAATTATTTTTTTTAAAATTAAAGACATTATTATTAATATCTCTAATAACTAATTTTTTACTCCAAATATAATAAGTATGGTTGATACTTATTTGGAGACTCCTAAGGCTCCAAATAACACTAATAAGACTTACACAGTAAGGCTTATAGTGCATATAAAAAGAACCTAGATAAATAATTATCTAAGTTCTATATATCAATATCAAAAAATAAATAACCTTTTAAAATCAAAACATTCATATTACTATCATATATAGTTATACCTATTTTAAAGTATTACAACTTCATTCCATTTGTTTTCTTTTAAATTTACTATTTACTTTTTTCTTAGTTTTATTTGTTTTAATACTAGTCTTTTCTAATCTAACATTAGGCATTAGGTTTTTCTAAGCCAAGAATAATCATTACTAAATGACTATAATCAACACGACTAAAACCTCTTAAACAAATATAACTATCTAAATTATTAATAACAAAATTAACAAATTCTCTATAACCACCAATAACACAATTTTTGCTTATCCATTTATTATTAACTTTAGTATCTACATAAATAACAGGATTAATATTTGAACCATATTTCTTTACATAAAAACAATTTTTTAACTTATCTTCATAATAAAAGTTTCTTGTTTCAAACATTTTACCTCTACCAACAACAAAATATGTTGAAAAGGTACCTACCTCACCAGTTATCATATTACAAACTTTATCATTCATAAATAACCCCCTGCTTAATTGTTTTTTAATTTTTTATCTAAAATTACTTTTTATTCTCCTCTTTTAATTTAGCTTGTGCCACCGCCTTTATAGGGGATAGATTTCTACTACCAACTTTCAATAGTATATACCGCAATCAATAAAGGTAATAGATTAAATCCCAATCATTATAAAAAAATATTATTTAAAAGTTTTGATACCTTACTCGTTAATACATGATGATTATAATTATACCATCATTGTTTTAAAGATACAATTTGATTAGTTCAAACTACTTTGTTCTAGGCGTTAATTCATTTTTTATATTTTCATATTCTTTTTCAGAAGGATCGTCATCTATCATTAGACAGATATCACCATATGTTAATTCCATTCCTTTGCTAATAGACATTTTTACCAATTCGATGATTGCTCTATCTCTAATTTCTCTTTCTAATTTTTGATCAACATCTGGAACCATTGGTATTACTTCAGTTAGAAAATTATTGTTCATTTTATTTGTAACTTTATTTATATATTCATCATATCTTTTACTCATATTATTGTCCTCCTCTCAAATACATTATACCATATTTTTTATAAATTGAGTATATATAAAATTTAAAAGGACTAGATTTTTCTCTTGCCTCAATCATTTGTGATTAATAGTTTTAGTTTCTAACACATTATAGTTAAAATAATTTTTATTTAAAACTGTAAATTAATTTAATAATTGTTATACCATAATCTATTATAAATTCTTTTTCTTCATCGCTAAATTGTTTTCTCTCTTCTATGACCTGATAACAATTCATATCTATCATTCTCTTTTCTTCTTACTACAATAGGTACTAATAATCCATTTAATTTTATACTTTCTACTAAATCATTTAATTCATCGCCTAACTCTACTTTATATGGATGATTCTTAAAATCATCTATTTCACTAATTTTAATTTTTATTATTTCATTCATTACTATCTTCCTTTACTTTATAATTTATCTTCCATTCAAAATATTCTTCATAATTAATTATCATTTTTTGTTTTTTATCTCTCATATTATTCCATTCGTCAAAGAATAAATTAATTGTTTCATCATTTGTTCCTAAATCAATTCTAGTTTTAGGAAACATTTCTTCTAACCATAAAAGAAAATACAAAATATCTGATACACATTTAAATTCATATTGTTTAATTAAATTATCATTTACTAAAAGTATCTTAGATAATTCCTGTAATCTAGATTTACTTGGATTTCTATCTCCTTTTTCATATCTAGTTAAAGTTCTTCTTTTGTTTTCTCCAGTTATTCCTAAATCTTCTGAAATATTATCTTGAGTTAAATGTCTAAATATCCTTACAAATTTAATTCTTGTTCCTTGTGATAAATCATAAAGTTCAGGCCTTAAATATATTCGATTTCGCACTCTCTCACCTTCTTTTTTCCTGTCGCAAAAAAGTATAAAAAAAGCTAAGATATGCGACATTAATCAATATCTTAGTCTAAATTTCAAATTTTATATTAATTTTATATAAAAATTAATTAAATATAAATTTATATCAAAAACAAAAAAATCCTAGATTTTTCTAGGATTTTTGGTTATAAATTTTAATTAATTATTTATCCCCGTTATTGATTGCGGCTTGAGCAGCAGCAAGTCTAGCAATAGGAACTCTATATGGTGAACAAGATACATAGTTTAGTCCTATATTATGACAGAACTCAACGGATGTTGGTTCTCCACCATGTTCTCCACATATACCAAGTTTAATATCAGGTCTAGTATTTCTACCCTTTTCTGCTGCCATCTTAACAAGCTGTCCTACTCCTACTTGGTCTAATTTAGCAAATGGATCTATTTCATATATCTTATTTTGATAATAAGCATCTAAAAATTTACCAGCATCATCTCTAGAGAAACCAAATGTCATTTGGGTTAAATCATTAGTACCAAATGAGAAGAACTCTGCTTCTTTAGCGATAGCATCTGCGGTTAAGGCTGCTCTTGGTATTTCTATCATAGTACCAATATGATATTTCATATCAGAATTATATTCTCTCTTAACTTCTTCAGCTACTTCTACAACGATATCTTTAACAAACTTAAGTTCTTTTTCTTCTCCTACTAAAGGTATCATAATTTCAGGTGTAATATCATAACCTTCTTCTTCTTTAACCTCAATAGCGGCTTCCATTAAAGCCCTAGTTTGCATTCTAGCAATTTCTGGATAAGTAACAGCAAGTCTACATCCTCTATGACCCATCATTGGGTTGAATTCATGTAGTTCTGATATCTTATTCTTTAAGTGTTCTACAGTAACATTCATATCTTTTGCTAAAGCAATTATATCTTCTTCTAAAGTAGGTAAGAATTCATGCAATGGTGGATCTAAGTATCTAACAGTCATTGGAAGATTCTTTAACTCTTTATACATAGCTTTAAAATCACCTTTTTGGAATGGGATTAATTCATCTAAAGCTTTTGTTCTATCTTCAACTGTCTCTGATAGAATCATCTTTCTAATCTTAGGTATTCTATCTTCTTCAAAGAACATATGCTCAGTTCTACATAGTCCTATACCTTCTGCTCCTAGTTCAATAGCTTTAGCAGTATCTCTAGGATTATCAGCATTAGTTCTAACACCTAGCGTTCTATATTCGTCAGCCCACTTCATTATTCTACCAAAATCACCACTAACGGTTGCTTCTTTTGTTGGAATATCTCCTGCATATATTTTACCAGTGTTACCATCAAGTGAAATATAATCTCCCTTATGGAATGTCTTACCACCTAAAGTAAATTCTTCCTTTTCTTCATTAATATTAATAGCACCACAACCTGCTACACAGCATGTACCCATACCTCTAGCAACAACCGCAGCATGAGAAGTTCTTCCACCTCTTACGGTTAAAATACCTTGAGAGGCAACCATACCTTCAATATCTTCAGGGGTAGTCTCTAGTCTTACAAGTACTACTCTCTTTCCTTTACCACCTTTACCTAATGCTTTTGCTTCTTCAGCAGTAAATACTACCATGCCAGCAGCAGCACCAGGACTAGCAGGTAATCCTTCACCAATAGAAGTACTCTTTTTTAATTCTAGAGTGTCAAATGTTGGATGAAGTAATTGATCTAGACTCTTAGCATCAATTCTAAGTACTGCCTCCTCTGGAGTAATCATACCTTCATCTACTAGATCACAAGCAATCTTAATTGCAGCTTGAGCAGTTCTCTTACCATTTCTTGTTTGTAAGAAATATAACTTACCTTCCTCAATAGTAAACTCCATATCTTGCATATCTCTATAATGATTTTCTAGCTTTTGAGCAAGTTCCATAAACTCTTTATAACATTCTGGTAAATCTTCTTCTAGTTTAGTAATAGGTTCAGGAGTTCTAACACCTGCGACTACATCTTCTCCTTGAGCATTAATTAAGTATTCTCCATAAATACCTTTTTTACCAGTTGCAGGATCTCTAGTAAAGGCAACACCAGTACCTGAAGTATTACCCATATTACCAAATACCATTGATTGTACATTAACTGCTGTTCCCCAATCTCCTGGTATATCATTCATTCTTCTATAAACGATAGCTCTAGGATTATCCCAAGAACGGAATACTGCTTTAACTGCTCCCATTAATTGTTCTCTAGGTTCTTGAGGGAACTCTTCACCATTCATGTGATCACTATATACTTTTTTAAATCTATTTACTAATTCTTTTAAATCTTCTACTGTAAGTTCAGTATCATAATGAACACCTTTCTCTTCTTTTAATTCATCTATTATTTTTTCAAAGAAAGATTTATTTACTTCCATTACTACATCTGAATACATTTGAATAAATCTTCTATAAGAATCATAAGCAAATCTAGGATTACCAGTCTTTTTAGCAAATCCTTCTACTGCTACATCATTTAAACCTAGATTAAGTATTGTATCCATCATACCTGGCATACTTGCTCTAGCACCACTTCTTACTGATACAAGTAGTGGATTATTTATATCACCAAACTTCTTTCCTTGTAATTTTTCTAGTTCTTCTAGTGCTTTAAAGATTTGAGATTCTATCTCTTCAGATATTTCTTTACCATTATCATAATAATTAGTACAAGCCTCTGTTGAAATAGTAAATCCTTGAGGTATAGGTAATCCTAAATTAGTCATTTCTGCTAAATTAGCACCTTTACCACCAAGTAAGTTTCTCATATCTTTGTTTCCTTCTTTAAAGGCATAAACATATTTTGTCATCATATCATCTCCTCACTCTATTATAATAACAAAGTCAAGTTAAAATTTCAATATGATTACACATTTTTTACATATTTTTTTATCACTTTCAGCCTATAGTCTTCCAGTGTCATTTATAGCCTATAGTCTATAAATGATATATCATCCATATCTATCATATATAAGCCATTAATACATATATTACATACAAAAAGAAGTTACAATTAATGTAACCTCTAACAATTAAATACCTCTTCCATAATTATGAACTATATCCATATCTGTTGGAACCATAGAAATGAAATTAAATAAAGCTGTTGGTAAATCTTTAACTTCTACTTCGATAGTTCCTGTTGTTCCTATACTATCATCATTTACTTTATTTACTCCTGGTATTTTGTTTACCATTTCTACATTACAAATTTTAGGAATAAAGTATTCTATTCTAGCATTATCTTTATTTAAGGTAACTTCTATTGATAGAGCATGTCCTCTATCTCTAACCATCATTACAAGTGTTTTTTCATTTATGATTACCATATCAGTAATACCGCAATCTAAATCTGTTGGGAACATCATAAATAATTGTTCGAACATTGGATTCCTAATGCCTCTTAAACTTATTGTATTGTTATGTTGATTATCTTTTTCATTTAATAAAGGTATTGATTTTAAAAGTCCTTCATTATTAATAATACGAGAGTGCATAAGATGCAGAATTTCATTTATTGTACTCGCTTTTTTTAAAGGGCTAACACCACCACCACCAAAATAGTATCCAATATAACTTCTTTTTACATCATCAATAAAGCTTGGTTCCATATTACTTATATATTTTTGATAAAATGATTTTAGTTTTTCTATATCAAAACCGCAACTATAAAAATTAGTTTTTATATCTTGTTCTAAGTAACATACTTTATTAAAAATACTTGATTCTTTACCAAAAACATCTAAAGCAACACACTTTAATTCACTTAATATATAGATAAGTGAATCATTTAATTTATCTGTGTATTCACTAATTGATGTTTCATCGATATAACCATTTAATGATTGTGGAGCTATATCATAAATTTCTTTTTTGATTTTAGTATCAACTGAAAAAAAGTGTTGTAATTTTATTATTTTTTCGTTATCCATATCATCACATCCTATGTTTATTATATCACATTAATAATATTTTTACTATAATTTAACGAATTAAAAAAAGAAGTTACAATTAATGTAACCTCTTCTAAATTATCTCTTACTAAATTGTGGAGCTCTTCTTGCACCTTTAAGACCATATTTCTTTCTTTCTTTAACTCTTGGATCTCTAGTTACAAATCCATTTGCTTTAAGAATTCTTCTATATGAATCTTCGTTAGCAGCATTATCTTCATCATATACTAGTAATGCTCTTGTAATACCAAGTCTGATAGCACCAGTTTGTCCTGAAAAACCACCACCAATAACTTCTGCATTAACATCAAATGTGTTTTCGTTATTAGTTACTACTAATGGTTGTTTTAAATCCATTACTAATACTTCATATGGCATGTATTCGTGAACATCTCTACCATTTACAGTTATTTTACCAGTACCTGGAGTTAATGTAACTTTAGCTACTGAACCTTTTCTTCTACCAGTTCCATAAAAACTTCTTTTTTCTTTAGCCATTATTTGTTACCTCCCATTTCTAATACTTTTGGCATTTGAGCAGCATGTTTGTGATCTTCACCAGCATATACAAATAATTTTTTGTACATTTGTCTTCCAAGTCTATTATGAGGAAGCATTCCTTTTACAGCTCTTTCTACCATTTCTACTGGATAATCTTGTCTCATTTCTTTAGCAGTTCTTTCTCTTAAACCACCTACATATCTAGAGTGATCATAATAAATTTTTCCCTCTAGTTTGTTACCAGTTAATGCTACTTTATCAGCATTTACAATGATAACATAGTCTCCACAGTCAACATGTGGTGTATATGTTACTTTATGTTTTCCTCTTAATATAGTAGCGGCTTTACTAGCTACTCTTCCTAGAGGAATGTCTTTAGCATCTATAACATACCAAGTTCTGTTTACTGTTTCTTTTGATTGCATAAATGTTGTTTTCATTCTTTTTCTTCTCCTTTTAATATTTTATAAGTTCGTTTTTGTATATTAGATGGTCCCAATATCTAATATCCTCCAACAAAATGTACCGATTATGATTTTACTATTATTTTATGATTTTGTCAATATTTTAGAGCTTTTTTCTTTATTTTTCTCAATATTTTTTTAATTTTTTATCTTTTTATTAATAAAAGACTAACTTTTTATATTTTTAACTTATATATAGTATGTATGGTTGATACCTTATCTTTAGACAAAGTATTTGGCTAAAGATAACCCTCTAGAACAATAAATCTAGAGGGCATATATTAAACTAAAACTCAAATTCAGTATGATCTTTATCTATAAATCCTAGAGTACATTCTACTCCCATACTAGTTAAAATATCACTAAATTCTTTTTGTAATTTTAAAATACTTTCTTTATTTTCCGTAAAACCATCTAATGGAATAAAAGCATTCTTAATGGTTTCATCTACTTTACTATTTTCTCCTTGTCTCCATGTCCATCTTCTAGTCTTAACATCATTACCACTTACATAGATTACTTCTCCAACATCAGGATTATCATAGTCTCCTCCTCCAAATGGAACAAATCTATCATCACTATTAGCAAATCTTATCTCAATATCTCCTCTAAATCTATCAATATCATGAATACCAAGAGGAATTCTATACTTTAATGATAGGGCATTACCTAAATCTACTATTGGATTGATATTAGGTATATGTTTAGACTTAACTGTTCTACTTACTAAGGCTTCAATGGAACACATATATTTATTAGGATTAATATCTAATTTTCTAAAGGCTTCTCGATATAATTCTATTTCTGGTAATTCTTTTACTTTCTTATCTTGATATTCTTTAGATATATTATTTATTTCTTTATTTAATAATTCTTTGATAAATGGGTAATCCTTGGTATTATCAATGCCTCTAGCTATTATTACACCAAAACATGCATTATCTACTTTATCAAAAAATCTTTTATCTACAACAAACTTCATATTATTTCTTCCTCTCTTTATTTAATTTTTTTTATTATTTTGTGACATATTTCTTCGGTTAGACCATCTTGATAGAAGTTAGTTTTTATTAGATTATCTTCTAGTTCTTGATAATCTTTAAATACTTCATCATCTATTATACAAAAGTTATCTACTTGATTATCTGCTAGATAGGCTCTTATTTCTTCACCTCTTTGGCCCTCTAGAAAAGGGGTTTCTCCTACTATGGGAAGGCCAATATTTATTAGTGCTTCTTTGATAGAAGGATACAATTTCATTCTTCGCCAGGTTGATGATATAACTATTTTAGCATGGGATATGTGGACTACTTTTAAAAGTAATTTTACTTTAGTCATATCAATATCTAGAAGGAGTTTAGCTATTGGGTCTGTATATGTATCTTCTTTATCTTCAATACTAGAGAAGTATTTATCACTATTTAAGACACCATCTATATCTAAAAATATTATATTATTTATCATAATCATCTAGAAATTCCTTAAAAGTAATTGCAGTATCTTTTGGTAATATTTCTTCTAGTTCTTCTAGTGATGCTTCTTTCATTTTGGATATAGTTTTATATTTCTTAAGTAATTTATTCTTTCTTACTTCTCCTATTCCTTCGATATTATCTAGTACTGTTGATAATGCTCCCTTACTTCTTATTTGTTTATGATAACTTATTGTAAAGTTATGTACTTCAGTTTGCATCTTTGTAAGTAAAAGAAATAAGTCACTTCTTTTATCGATAGGTATTTCTACTACTGGGTCAAAACCAAGTAAAACATTAGTAGCATGTTTATCATCTTTCTTAAGACCACATACTGGAATATCTAGTCCTAATTCATTAATTACTTCTCTTGCTACATTAATTTGTCCTAAACCACCATCTACTATTACAAGACTAGGTTTTACTAGTCCATCTTTTAGTACTCTAAAATATCTTCGATATATTACTTCTCTCATTGTACCATAATCATCATTCTTATCATTAGTTATTTTAAATTTACGATAATCATTCTTTGAAGGCTTACCATATACAAAGACTACCATTCCTGATACATTAAAAGTACCAAATAAATTTGAGTTATCAAATAGTTCTATTCTATCTACACTATCTAATTTTAATTTATCTTTTAATTCTTCTAAAGCATTAGTAATCTTATCTTCATCTCTCTTAATATAAGTCATTTGCTCTTCATAATATATTCTAGCATTATCATAGGCTAGATCTAGTATTTTTTTCTTTTCACCTTTGATAGGAGTCATAAATTTTATATTAAATACTTCTTCAAATACTTCTTTATTTAAGTTATCTGGTACTAATACTTCTTTAGGCATAGATACATTCTTATTATAGAATTCGGATAAATATCTAGAAAATTCTTCTTCCTCTGTATCAATCATTGGAAAGATATTTCTATTTCTATCTAGTAGTTTACCTCCTCTTATAAAGAGTATTTGTATACTAATATAGTTATCTTTAGTATAGTAAGAAGCTACATCTATATTAACACTGTTATCTAAATCTACTTTTTGTTTTTCAGTAGTTATATTGATATAGTTTAATAGTTCTTTATATTCTAAAGCCTTCTCATAATCTAAATTATCAGAGAATATCTTCATTTTTTCAGTAATTCGATCGGTTAGTACTTTAGTATTACCATTTAAGAAAGATATAATTTCACTTTTCATTTCTTTTATTTTATTTTCATCAACTTCATGAGTACAATATCCTAAACACTGTCCGATATGATAATATAAGCATTCTCTTTTTTCATAAGTCTTACACTTTCTTAATGGATAGATTCTATTTAGTATTTCTACTACTTTACGAGCCGCTCCTACATTAGGATATGGACCAAAAAGATTATTCTTTACTTTCTTTACATTAATTCTTCTTATTATTCTAAGAGTTGGTACTTTATCACTAGTTAGTTCAATATATGGATATGATTTATCATCTCTATATAATATATTATACTTAGGATTATATTTTTTAATTAGATTTATTTCTAATAATAAACTTTCCATCTCCGTATTTGTTACTATGTATTCAAAATGATCTATTTCTCTTACTAACATCATTGTTTTACCTGTATGTTCTCTTTGAAAATAAGAAGATAATCTATTTTTTAAGTTCTTACTTTTTCCAACATAAATAACAATGTTATCTTTATTCTTCATAAGGTAACATCCAGGTAAATGTGGTACTAAAGATAGTTCTTCCTTAAACATATAAATCACCTTCTTATTATATAATAAAAAGTCCTTAATGGACTTAATTTTTATTATGGCGGAGTAGGAGGGATTTGAACCCTCGCAGCAGTTTCCCACTCTATACCCTTAGCAGGGGCACCTCTTCAGCCTCTTGAGTACTACTCCGTTGCTACATATATAATTCTATATTAAATTAAATGAAATGTCAACTAATTTTCACCATTTTTATATCTTCTTTATCTTTATAAATGTTATTCATATCCCTTATAATGTCTTTTATTTCATCATTATTAGTACTATTACTTAATTTTTCATCATATTCATTTAATTTATTTATTATTTCTTCATCATTTATTAAATATTTATTTATAGTTAATTTCTTATTATATAATTCTTCTATCTTACTTATATTATCTTCATTCTTAGTAAGAGCCACTACTACATTATATTTACCTTTATCTTCATAATATATATAATTACTACTTATTGTACTAGCTTTCATTTCATCATAATTATTATATGATGTATCTAGCAATAAATATATAACATTAGAATTTAAAGTACTACTACCCTTCTCTTCATAGATATTAAACATTAACCTACCACATAAAGTTCCACAGATGACTGCTAAAAAAATAGGTATAACTATTTTCTTTAATTTACTTTTCATTTTATCACCAAAAATAGTATATACCTATTATTATAATTTTTTTGTCGAATTTTAATAATCTATATCACATCTTGTATTTGATGTAACTTCTTTAATGGATATTTCGTAATTAATTCCGCCAATTGAACTTATATATGGCTTTTGATTATTAGTACATCTTGCCGTTGACTCTACAGGTGCATCAAACTTTGTTCTAAATGTTCTACCTTTATCTACTATAAACTCACCAAGATAATCACCATCTTTATATAAACTTATTTTATATGTTTCGCTAGCTCTTGGTCCAAATACTACAGTGCATGTTGTATTTTCAGTAACATTTTTTACTCTAAAATTCAACTCTTCATAGCCATTTGCATGAGCACTATTTGCATGAGCACTATAAATTTTAGCATCATAATTTTGACCATTGGTACATGTTGTTGACTTATAACTTGGATTACTTACATTACCTTTTATCGTATAGGATTTACTATCGCTACCATAGGCTATTTCAACATTTGAAGCAACTGTTGATGTTGTTGTGCCTAACTTTGATATTATGTTGATTGCTTTTTTCGATGCCGAAAAGGAAACTGTACATTTCATATCACTTGTTATTCCTTCTACTGCAAAATTATGAGTGTCTCCTTCATTTGATACTCTTGATGCAGAACCATTATTGCAAGATATACCTTTATAAGCTGAATATGCCGACGTACCATTAACATCAAATTTTACAGTACTATATTCTTCTTGATCTGATAATGTTTTATATAGCTTAGTATTATTTCCAAGTTTTCTATAAACTTCTACGGTATATTTTTTAGCCACATACTTTGTAGCATTACTATTATATATTGGAATTATGATTAGATACTCTTTTCCTGTAAAGATGTTTTTGCCTACTATCTTCAAATAAACACTACTTTCCTCTGAAACATCTCCTTTAATATTACTATATATTTTCAGTTCACTTATACTATTATCTAATTCTTTTGAATATTTTGAGTTGTTATTTGCATCTATATATTCAATTTTATTTTTTTCTGTTTTTACTATATTTGTTATACTATTGTTATTAGTATCTTTAAAAATAATTTTACATTCTTTATCGTTAATACATGTGATGTTTGAGATAGTTTTATTATTTTCTTCTTCATTTATAACCTTTTTTATTTCTTTTTTTATATTTCGTGTTACTATTGAACTATCAGTAGTAATAATTGTATCACGATAAATATCATCAGTTTTACTAACAAGTTTAACAGTAATTTCAATCAAAAAGAAAGCAATGGCAAAAGCAATGGTAGAAGCTAAAATAATTTCTACAGTTAAATAACCTTTTCTATTTAATTTCATATCATCACCTTACCCTAAGTCCATAGTAGTAGCAGTCATCATTAGTTTTACACATCTCTGTTATAAGCATATATTCATAATCTTCATTATAATCAAAGTGGTCATTGGCATAAGTAATGTAATCTTTAAAAGTCTCATTTAATCCTGTTAAATTAGCTAATTTGTTTACGTCATTTTTTTTGTATAGAGAAAAATATATTTTGGTTTTTCCTTTATTATTTGAATTATAAAAAGAACTAATTTCATTCAAGTCTATACCTTGACCTTCTAACGTTACTTTTACACTATTTCCATTTTGTATTAATTTATTTATTAATCCACTTGAAATAAGACTATAGTTTATTTCTTCAGTAAAATATAATGTATCAATATCATAATATCTATTTCTAGTATCATAAGCATTATTAATTCTTGCTAATGCTGTGTATAAAGTAACAAGTACTGTACATATTATTACAGAAACTACTACTACTTCAGCCATCATAAATCCTTTACGATTTAGTTTCATAATTTATCACCTTTTTATTATTTTATATTGCTATTTAATTAATTATATTATATAATATTTATAGAATAAAATCAATAAAAAGAATGAAAAGAGGGATAATATGCAGAATAATAATGCGGCTACTGTTAAAGGTAACTATAATAGCAATCAAAATCAAATGAATAGACAGCAAGGAATAAAAGGACAAAATAATATTAATTCAAATACACAAACTAACAATATTCCTCAAGGCAATAATATGCAAAATAAAATTGATTTCACTAGAGTACCCGTAGTTACTACTGTTAATAATCTTATAGTTACTGCTGTAAATCTTGGTGCAAGTGATATGCATTTTGATCCTACGGAAGATGGTATAATTGTAAGATTTAGAATAGATGGCTTATTAAGAAATTATGTTTCATTACCCCAAGAAATTAAACAAAATGTAATTACGAGAATTAAAATAATGGCTGGAATGAATATAACTGAAACTAGATTACCACAAGATGGAGCTATTAAAGATAAATTAAATGGTAAAGATTTAGATTTAAGAGTATCCGCCTTACCTACTAAAAGAGGCGAAAAAATAGTAATAAGAATTATGGATTATTCTATGAGTTTAAAAGGTATAGAATATTTATATTTTAATGAAACTAACTATAATAAAATATTAAAAATGTTAAATTTTCCTAATGGTATAATATTAGTTACTGGTGCTACTGGTACTGGTAAATCTACTACTCTATATTCTTTTCTTCAAAAATTAAATGTTGAAGGATCTAACTTAATTACAGTTGAAGATCCAGTAGAAATGGATATTAAAGGTGTTAATCAGGTTCAAGTTAATAGTGATATTGGACTAGATTTTGCTACAGTTCTTAGGAGTATTTTAAGACAGGACCCTAATGTTATAATGATTGGTGAAATAAGAGACTCAGAAACTGCTCAAATAGCGGTAAGAGCTTCAATTACTGGACACTTAGTATTATCTACTATTCACACCAATAATTCATTAAATACTATTGAAAGATTACTTGATATGGATGTTGAAAGATATTTACTTGCATCAGCATTAACTGGTATTGTATCACAAAAATTAGCTAGAAAATTATGTGATAATTGTAAAAGAAAAAGACCAGTAACAGTTATGGAAAAGAATTTATTTAAAACTGTTCTAGGGTTAGACATTAATGAAGTGTATGATGCTAATCCAACTGGTTGTCCACATTGTAGTCATGGTTATAAAGGTAGAATTGCTGTTCAAGAAGTACTTTTAATAAATCAAGATATTAGAGATGCTATAAGTGCTGGTATTAGAAAAGAAGAACTTAGAAGTCTTGTATATAATAAAGATGTTATAACAATGTTACAAGATGGATTATATAAAGTTATATCTGGATTTACTACTACTGAAGAAATATTAAAACAAATAGAAGTTGAAGATGAAGATTTTGGTATAAAATAAAAAGACCGAAATCTTTTTTTATATTGAAAAAGATCTAATTTTAAGAAAGGATTGATATTTTTATAATTTTTAGTATAATGAATATGGAAAGAGAAATTTATCCATAATAAAAATGGGTAACACCTAGTCTCAAAAGGTGTTCTCCCCATATGAAATATGAAGCACTCTTACATCATAGAATCACTCTTTTCCCTTGAGGTAGTCAAGAAAATAGAGAAAACATCCCTTATTGGCGTTACCTAGAAACTCTCCTATAATTGTGACAAATAGTCAATATAATATGGCTATTTATTTAAATTTATATATACATACAATTGTTTATGATAGAGACTATTATATAGGCTCTATCATACCATGGAAAACTTAAATTTATTTAAGGTTGGAATGGCAAAAGAAAAAGAATAAATTTACATAAACTTATTCATTTGTTTCATCATTTGATTTACTTGTTTTTGAGATGGTGTCCTTCCCATCTGACTCATCATAGTCTTAATCATTTGCTCATTAATAGGAGGATTCTTTTTTAATTCTTTTTTCATTAATTTTCTAGCTACTAGAAAACCAATAACTAATCCTACTACTAAGCCTATTACTATATATAATATATCCCAAAGCATATTATTCTCTCCTCTCTATAGTTATTGTACTATTAAATTATTATTTTGTAAAGAATTTAATTTAGATAACCAGAAATAATCCATATTTTCAAAGTCACAAACAAATAAATTATTATTATAATTATTTATATCATTGAAAAAAATACTATAGTTATTTTCTGTTTCTATCTTAATATTATAATTATTTATTCTTAAAATACTCTTATCAGTTGTATTTAAATAATGAATATTATCTTTTCTCTTATATCCATATTTATATTTATACTCATTATAAATATATTCATTTAACATTATCTTATTAAAAGGATTTGCTATTTCTTCTAATACATGATAGGCTTTAATACTATCATAATCTCTAGAATAATATATTTCTTCAAATATTTTATACATCTTAAAAGGTTTATCTTTATACATATAACTATAATATTTATTAACATTAAAAATATAGTATGTTCTCATTTATATCACCATAAATAAAATATCATACTATATTTATTTATTTTGTCGAATTATAAATTATTCTTTATTTTTATTACTAAATCAGTCATATCTAATTCAAAGAAATTTAATACTTCTTTTTCACTACCACTCTTACCAAAAGTTGGTATGTTAACTAGGTCTTCATCAGATGAGATAAAGCGATACCAATTGGCATCATTTGATAATTCTATAACCATACGACGATATCCTGTTGGTAAGACCTGCTCCTGATAATCTTTGTCTTGTTTTAGGAATAAATTCATATTAGGCATTGATACTACTCTGGCTTCAATATAATTCTTTAGTAATTCTTCTTTTATATTAACCGCTAATTCTACTTCACTACCTGTTGCTATTATCACTAAATCTAATCTTGTTCTTACTTCGCTAATTACGTAACCTCCACGTGCTACTTTGTTTGGATTAGTATATTTCATTGTGTTGTTATGACCACGAGGTAATATTAAGGCTGATGGTTTACCTTCTCTTAGAATATTTGTCCAAGAACCCATTAGTTCTTTATAATCAGCAGGTCTATATACTGATAAATTAGGTATACTTCTTAAGGCTCCTAGTTGTTCTACGGGTTCATGAGTTGGTCCATCCTCTCCTACTCTAACACTATCATGAGTAAAGATATAGGTTACTGGTAAGTTCATCATGGCACTCATTCTAATAGATGGTTTCATATAATCAGAAAAGGCTAAGAATGTACTTCCATAACTACGAATATTAGTTAAGGCTAAACCATTTAAGACTGCTCCCATAAGATTCTCTCTAACACCAAAGTTAATATTACAACCAGAATAATCGTCTACTGAGAACTCATTCTTTCCTTTTAGATATGTCTTAGTACTACAGAATAAATCAGCTGAACCTCCCATAAAGTTTGGTATAAAGGTACTAATAACATTCATTATTTGATAATTTATATCACGCATAGCTTTATCTTCAAATATCTTACTAGTATCAATAACTGCTGCTATATCAAGAGATATTTTTTCATTTTCTATTACTAAATTTATTTTATCTCTTTCACTATCAGTAGCATTAGCTATATACATTTCATATTCAGAATACCAATCGCGATAATAATCTTCAGTTCCATCTTTAATAAACTTCATAGCATTATTTCTGTCATTTTCGCTATAGGTAAAGGCTGGGCCTCCTTTTAATTTTGTTCTTATTTCTTCTAAGTCTTCTTTATCAAGATTAGAATGAATACGATTAGTTCCTTCATACTTAGAATATATACCTAGGGTTGTTTTTATTTCTATTAATACTGGTTTCTTACTCTTCTTGGCTTTTTCGATAGCATTAGATATTTCACCAATATTTTCGCCATCTTTTACTTTAATTACTTCCCAATTCATTGAAGCAAATCTATCAGGAATATTTTCATACATAGCTTTATCTAAATCACCATCAGCAGTTACACCATTGGAGTCATATAGAACAATTAAATTATCTAATCCTAGATTGCCCGCTAGGGAAGCTGCTTCATAAGATATTCCTTCCATTAGGTCACCATCAGATACTAAGGTATATATCTTATAGTCAAAGACAATGTTTTTCTTTTTATTAAAGGTGCTTTCTAAATATTTTTCACCAATAGCTAATCCTACTGATGTAGCAAATCCTTCTCCTAATGGACCTGTTGTTACTTCAATGCGATTGTTTAAATTATATTCAGGATGACCAGTACACTGAGAATTTATTTTACGAAAGTTTTTTAATTCTTCTAGATTAAATTCATCTAATAGATAATATAATGTACTATATAATAAGGCTGAACCATGACCTGCACTTAATACAAATCTATCTCTATTACACCATGCTTTTCTTTCTAAATCAAATTTTAGGTGATATGCAAATAGTGTATATAGTGTGGGAGCAGCATCTAGAGCTATTCCTGGATGACCAGAGCCTGCTGCATTTATCATATCTAATGCTAATAATCTTATATCATTTACAATTCTTTTTTCATTTAGTTTCATATTTCTACCTACCTTATAATTTAATTCTATCATAATTTAGTAGAAAATAAAAGAAGAAATGTTATTTTCTCCTTTAGTTATGGGTTTTTATGTAAACTATTTAATTGACTTCGAGTAATTTTTTTATTTTTAAGAAGAATGATTCTTTTTCGTCTTTCTTTGTTACTTCAAGTAATTTTTTAAATAATTTTATTTCATCCTTTTTAAAGACTATTTCTTTAGAACCTACTTCAATTAATCTTATTACTTCTTCTATTTTATACCATCTTACAAAACTTAATTCTTCCTTTTGAATTGTAAAGTCTTCAGCCTTTTGATTACATATTACATAATATGGATACATATAATGATTGTTATATTTTTCTTTAACTAAATACTTATCACAAAGTGGATGAAGATCTTCTTTTTTTATTTTTAATCCTACTTCTTCTTTAGTTTCTCTTACAGCACATGTTAATATATCTTCACGATATGATTGATGACCTGCTATTACTCCTAATTTATTGGGACAAAATCTTCGATTCTTACTTCTTCTTTGAAGTAATACTTCTCCTTTATCATTTACGATATATATAGTTACTTCATTATGTAATTTACCTCTATTATGTAATTCTTCTCTTTCTATTATTTCATTAGTATCATTTCCTAGTTTATCTACTACCCTTAATAATTCCATTCTTATCACCTACACTACTCTTATAGTATATCATAGTTTTAATATTTTTTACATAGTTTTTAATCATAGAGACTATACTTAGGCTCTATGATTCCTAATGAAGACTTATGTTATAAGGCTTCATAGGCAAAAAAGAAAGAACTCTTATTTATTGATTTTATAAGTAGTTCCTTCTCTTGTATCAATTAATTCTATACCTTTAGTTAATAGTTCATCTCTAATAGCATCTGATAAAGCATAATCTTTATTTTGTTTAGCTATTTTTCTTTCTTCTATTTTATCTTGAATATATTTTTCTAGTTCTGAATCTATATTATTATCTTCTTTAATTAAGTCAAGGCTTAATATTTTATCAAAGTCTTCAATTAAATATCTTTTTGTAGTACCATTTACGGTATCATCTTTTATTAAATCATATAGTACTGTTATGCTATTAGCGGTATTTAAGTCATTAGATAATTCTGCTTTAAATCTATCTTGATATTCTTTTACTTTATCTTCTTGGAGACTACCTTCTTCTTTAATTAAAGATATCTTATTTATTAATTTATTGTATTGATTTTGTACTTGTTCTAAAACAGGATATGAGAAGACTAATTGTTTACGATAATGACTTTGAAGACACATAAATCTAAAAGCTAATGGATTATAACCATTTTCTTTTAAAACACTTACTGATAAAACTGCTCCTTTACTCTTACTCATTTTACCTGATTCATCCATAAGATGTTCATTATGGAACCAATAATTACACCATTTATGTCCTAGATATGCTTCACTTTGGGCTATTTCATTGGTATGATGTGGAAAAATATTATCTACTCCTCCACCATGAATATCAAGATGTTCACCAAGATATTTTAAACTAATTCCGGTACATTCTATATGCCAACCGGGATAACCTACTCCAAATGGTGAATCCCATTTTAAATCTTGATCTTCAAACTTACTCTTAGTAAACCATAGGGCAAAGTCCGCTTGATTTCTCTTATTATCATCAAAGTCTACTCCTTCACGAACTCCCACGACCATATCATCTTCTTTATGGTTAGTTAATTTATAGTAATCCTCTAATTTACTTACATCAAAGTAAACATTACCTCCGGCTTCATAAGCATAACCATCCTCTAGTAACTTGGATATTATTTTAATATATTCATCAATATTATCAGTAGCAGGACTTACTACATCTGGTCTACGACAATTTAACATATCAAAATCTTTAAAGAAAGCATCAGTATAAAACTTGGCTATATCCATAACTGATTTATGTTCTTTCTTAGCACTAGCTACCATTTTATCTTCACCGGAGTCAGAGTCACTCTTTAAATGTCCAACATCAGTAATATTCATTACTCTTTTTACATCATAACCTAAATATCTTAAAGTTTTATCTAAAATATCATGACCTATATAATTACGCATATTACCTATATGTGCATAATGATATACTGTTGGACCACATGTATAGAAACCTACTTTATTACCTTCATATGGTATAAATTCTTCTTTTTGTCTTGTTAATGTGTTATATAATTTCATTTTAATCCTCCTAATTATTATATTTTTATTTATTATATAAAAGAACTTATCTATTATGATAAGTCCTCTTCGTATACTTTATTTATCTTGTTAAGCATAAGGAAATAGACCTATCATTTAATAGATCTTGACAACACATTTTATTAGTAGTAAGTCTATTCATAGTATCTCTTCCTTTCTTACAATATTATTTTATAATAAATTATTTATTTAGTCAATGTTATTTATAGAAAAAGGAAGATTATTTTTCTTCCTTCTTCTTATCATGATTCCATATTATATTTGTTTTTAATACTAATAGTAATGTAAGAATAAATAATATTACATATATTATAATACCATATTTATTAGTTCCTAACATCTTATTACCAACAGCATATAGTATAGATGCTATAGCAAATAAAATATCTACAAAATATATTATTAAAACTGTCTTTCTTTGAGATAATCTTAATTTTAATAACTGATGATGTAAATGATTTTTATCTGGTTCTCCTAGTGGTTTATGATTTATTAATCTTCTTAATATAGCAAATAATGTATCCATAATAGGTATTGCAAGTAATAACATTGGTACTAGAAATGATGTTAATGTTATATTTTTAAATCCTAATAAAGCTATTACGGCGATTATATAGCCTAAGAACATACTACCAGAATCACCCATAAATATTTTAGCAGGATTAAAGTTATGAACTAAGAATCCTAAGGTGCTTCCTAACATTATGAATGTTAAAATTATATCTAAACCATTAGAATTATTAAGTAACATAGCAATAACTCCTATTGTTAGAAAATAAATACTTGCTATCCCTGATGATAATCCATCTAATCCATCAATTAAATTAATACAATTAATTATAGCTACAATAAATATTATAGTTATTGGATATGATAATATACCAAAATCTATATATAAGCCAAATGCTGATATGTCTTGTAATAATATTCCACCATATAATGGTACTATAGAGGCTCCTACTGTTTGAGCAAGTAATTTCCATTTAGCAGGTACTGGTTTTATATCATCAAAAATGCCAGTAACTAATATGATAAAACTTCCTATTAAGATAGCATTCATTTGAACTGAATGAACACCAAATAACATATATCCTAGTAAAAAGCCAGCATATATGCCAAGTCCACCTAATCTAGGAATAGGAACTTTATGTACCTTTCTAGCATTCGGTATATCCATTGCCCCAATAAATTCTGCCATTTTCTTTACTACTGGTATAAATAGTGCAACAAAAACAAATGTTACTAATACCATTAATAATACATTTTTTATTTCCATAATTAATACAACTCCTCAAATAACTAATACATTTATATTATATAACATATTTTGTTTTTTATCAATCATATGATATTATTAATTTTTTAAACCCTTATAATAATTTGAAATTAAAATATTTGAACTATATTCTACTTTATTAAGTAATTCTGATGTTAATGGTTTAATATCAGTTCCATCATAATATGTATAATCTCTAAATATAACATACTCTTCATTAGTATTTAGTGCATCGTAACCAGTATATAAATAATCATTATCTATTCCAAACAAATTTACAATAGTAGGTAAAATATTTATTGAACTAGTTACAACATCTATTTGATTACTATCCAGTTCACTACTATAAATAAAGAATTTTGTTTTATTTAATTTTTCTGTCTCGTCATCTCTAATAATGATTTTATTAGGATGATCACTAAATGCCACTATTACAGTATCTTCTAAAAGATTATCTTCTTTTAATTTTTCTAATAGTAACTTAAACATATTATCAGTTTCTCTAGCTGCAGAAAAACCACATAGATATTCTTCATTAGTGATATCAGGATATATTTCTTTTATATCATCTAAGTTTGTAGTACATTCTATTTTTTCATAAGTATATGGTGAATGTGGCGAATAAGTTATAATAAAACTCATAAATTTATCATTTAATTGTACTATCTGATTATAACCATCTCTAATAATATAACTATCTAAATCCAAATAATTATCATCTATACCCATATCTAAATAGCTGTGATACTTGTTATATCCAAGACTCAAATGCATATTTTCTCTGTTATAAATAAAGCCACTTGATCTATGAAATGAGTTTGTTATATATCCTTCTTTTTTAAATAAATTAGCAATTGAATACGGATAATCATTATCAATATAAGCGTAATTAGGAGATAGTTTATTTATACTAGGATACATTCCAGTATTGGCAACAAACTCTGTATTAGCGGTCTCTCCAGTAACATACCCTGGCGAATAATGATTAGTAAAATTGAAGCCGTGATTCATCATCTCATACATTGTTGGAGTAACTTCTTCATTTACCATCCAATCATCCATACTTTCCATCATCACAAATATTAAATTTTTATTCTTAAAGATACCAGTATAATTTTTATCATTTACTTCTTTTTTGTTTTCTTCTATATATTTTGTTACATTTTCTCTAGCATTAACTGAATTATCTTTTTCTAAAAAGCTATGATAAAAGTCATTGATTATATATTCGTAAGTACCACATATTCTAAGTAGCTTTGTTGGCTCTATCCAATTTTTGTAATAATTAGATGAATTGTTGGATACTTCTCTAGAATCCCAACCATCACTAGTATTATTTAACTTGGTATTAATAAAGATTATTCTTCCACCAATAATTAGTAAAATTATCCCTATCAAAATGATGGTTTGTTTTGATTTTATTTGATATACTTTTTTAGTTCTTGTTTTAAATATTAATAAAATTATATCTACTGCTGTTAAAACAAATAAAACTAATTTCAAATTAATAAATTTAAATATTGAACCTAAAAAAGAAAATCCATCTCCAGAGAGGAATAAATCCTTCCATGAAAATATTGAATGGAAATATGAATTCATAAAGTAATTTACTATTGACAAAATCAATAACAAAATATTTATTATGCAAGATATTATCTTTCTAGGTTTTGGATTCATTGCATATAATATTATAAAATATAATAATACCCATAATATATTAAACACTATTGCTGTTTTTACTAAGTGCTCACTTACACTCAAACTTCTTGTTATTAAATATTGATTAAAGAAATCAATAAATATCAAATATATTCCTTCATAAATAAAGAATAATATTGTTTTAAAATAACTATTATTTTTAATTTTATCTATCATGATTTTCCCCCATATTACTATTTATAACCACTATTTAGTATATTTATCAATTATTGCATCTACTATATACTTGCTAGTAAAACCATCACCATATGGATTAGAAGCATGACTCATTTTATTATATTCTTCTTTATCATCTAATAATTTTTTTGTTTCTCTATATATTGTTTCTTCATCAGTTCCTACTAATTTTAGTGTACCAGCAGCAATGCCTTCTGGTCTCTCTGTTGTATCTCTTAATACTAAAACTGGTTTTCCAAGAGATGGAGCTTCTTCTTGAATGCCACCAGAATCAGTTAAAATTATATAACTTTTATTTTGGAAATTATGGAAATCAATTACTTCCAATGGCTCAATTAGTCTTACTCTATCAATTCCTTCAAATACTTCATTTGCTACTTCTCTTACTTTTGGATTTAAGTGTATTGGATATACTACTTTAACATCAGGATATTCTTCAACAATTCTTTTTACTGCTTTAAATATATGTCTCATTGGTTCTCCTAGATTTTCTCTTCTATGAGCAGTAAGTAATATTAGTTTATCATTACCTACCCAATCAAATATTTCATTATTATAATCTTCTTTAACAGTTGTTTTCATAGCATCGATAGCAGTATTTCCTGTTACATATATTTTATCTTCTGATATATTTTCTTGTAATAAATTATTCTTACTAACTTCTGTTGGCGCAAAATACATATCAGTCATTCTATCAACCATTTGTCTATTCATTTCTTCAGGAAATGGTGAATATTTATCCCATGTTCTAAGTCCTGCTTCAACATGTCCAATATCTACTTGATTATAGAAAGCTGCTAGTGCACCGGCAAAAGTTGTTGTAGTATCACCATGAACTAATATAATATTAGGTTTTTCTTTTTTGATAACTTCTTCTAATCCTAATAAAACTCTAGAAGTTATTTCACTAAGAGTTTGTCCTTGTTTCATGATATTCAAATCATAATCAGGTTTAATATCAAATACATTTAATACTTGATCTAACATCTCTCTGTGTTGTGCCGTTACACAAACCACACTTTCAATTTCTTTTCTTCCCTCTAATTCTTTTACCAATGGAGCCATTTTTATAGCTTCTGGTCTTGTTCCGAATATTGTCATTACTTTAATCATTTTCTTTTCTCCTTCTTTCACTCTTAAAATCTAAAATATATAAATGGATTATAACTTGAACTAGTCAAACAAATAATGCATATTAAAAACAATGTTAATAAAATAATATTTAAAATTATTTTATATATAATTTTGTTTGAATACTTTTCATTTAACTTTTTAAATATTGGAAATGAAAGTATAAATGCTGGTACAATAAATATTAATGAATTAAATGTTGAAAGATTATCTGCTAGTATTGTTATCCAATCGGTTTGTTTATAACTAAACATAGTTTTTATAAATAATAATAACTCATTTAATGAATTTGATCTAAAGATCATCCAACCAATCATTACAATAATAAATGTATATAACCAATTTATAATTGATGGTAACTTATTTAATAATTTATTTAAGAATAGTTTTTCAAATAATAATAGTAAACCATAGTATATTCCCCAAATAATAAAATTCCAAGCTGCTCCGTGCCAAAGGCCAGTTAACAGCCATACTAATATAATATTTCTAATCCATTTAAATTTATTTACTCTATTTCCCCCTAATGGAATATAAACATAATCTCTAAACCAAGTTGATAATGATATATGCCATCTTCTCCAAAATTCAGTAACAGATTTTGATATATATGGATAATCAAAGTTTTCTAAAAAATGAAAACCAAATATTCTGCCTAAACCTATTGCCATATCACTATATCCTGAAAAGTCAAAATATATTTGAAGAGTATAAGCTAATGTTCCAAGCCATATTATAGATGTTCCATATGAACCATTGTGTTTGTTAAATATTAAATCTGCTAGTAAAGCCATTTGATTTGCAATAATAACTTTTTTTGATAAGCCTATAATAAATCTTTTGGTTCCAGCAATAACATCTTCTTTAGTTTCTTTTCTATTATCAATTTCTTCTTCTACTGTTTCATATCTAACTATAGGACCCGCTATTAATTGAGGAAATAATGATACATATAAAGCTAGTGAAAAATAATTTTTTTGCAATTTGATTTTTTTATTATATAAATCTATTATATATGATAATATTTGAAATGTATAAAAACTTATTCCAATAGGCATAATTACATTTATTAAATTTATTTTTGTATTAAAAATAGAATTAATATTTTCTATTAAGAAATTACTATATTTAAAAAATATCAAGCTACCAAGAACTAAAATTATACACAATATTAAACTTAATTTCTTTAAAGTCAACTTTTTTTCTCTATCGAATTTATCAATTAATATACCAAAAATATATACAATTAATATTGTTAGTAGCATTAACAATATATATTTAGGTTCTCCCCAAGCATAAAATAATAAAGAAAAAATTAACAATACTACATTTTTATATTTTCTATTTTTTATTATAAAATAAAGTATTAGTAAAATTGGCAGAAAGCCAAACAAGAAAGTCAAACTACTAAATAACATGCTATACCTCCAAGTTAAATTCACTCATTGTAAAGTAATCTTTATTTCCTATCAAAAGTACTTTATCAATATTATTATCATTTAGATATTCTAAATAATTAAATTTTTTATTATTTTCTCTTTCATAGTTTCTTAAATCAATAGAATAAGTTTTATTAAAATGACTTGCTAATAACTTTAATAAAGCATTATCATAAGATTCCCCTACTATTAAAATGTTATCTTTTGAATCATCATGATTATCAAAAATTATTTCACCATCATCATAACCATAAAAGCTTCCATATGATACATCTTCTTTAGGATTATTTATATGATATTTTTGATTTCCATAATCACTTTTTTTGCCATTAATATATATGTCATAATTAGGAAAGTCAAATTCATAGGCACAAAATTTTTCTTTATAAAAATGTGTAGCACCACTAAAATTTGCTTTCGAACCACTAAAATTATCATTCAAACATATAACTTTTTTATATTTTAATGGCTCATCATTGGTCAATATCTTTACAAGTTCAGTATAAGCTAGATAAGAGCCTTTATAATTCCAATGATGATCTGTTTTGTAAAATTTATCTTTAAATTCTTCAAAACTATTAATTTCATATTTATAAATTTTATCAGTATGTATATTTTCTTTTAAATAATCATAAATATCTGTTTTTTCGTTTGTAGTAAAATTAATATCTGTATCTTTTTCTATATAGTAGATATAAGTATCTACAGTAGTATTAGCTAAAGTATTATTTATACTAGCAATTCTTTTATCAAAATCATCTTTTGCATAAGAAACATATCCTGGATAATAAACCAAATTTTTGTCACATCCAAAACTAACTGTTGATTCTCCTAACTGTATATATCTATTACTACAATCATTTTTAAATCCAATATCTGCTACTATATTAGTAGTAACATTATGTAAAAAATTATATCCTTTTTTCATCACTGTTGCTAAAGGTATTTGATCAGAAAATGCTAATTCGACATCATCTTGAAATGATTTATCTAGTATTTTGTTTATACTTACCTTTGGCATTTTATATGCTGTTCTATTTTCATAGTAATTAATATCATCTGAATTTAATATAGTATTTAATAGTCCAACAAATAACACTAAAAGGGCAAATACTATGAAAATATTATCAATTATTTTTTTATTGTCTTTTTTTTTTACTTTAAATAAAAACTTTACATTGCTATCATAAAATCTTTTTATTCTCTTAGGTTCTTTTAGTATTCTATATAACCATTCTAAATTTAATTTAATAAACAATTTAGGTGCTCTCTTTTTATGCCCACTTATTACATCAAAGGAACCTCCTACTCCAACAAATATTCCCTTATCAAATTTATTTAAATGCTTATATATTAATTTCTCTTGAAGTGGAATACCAAGAGCTACTAATACTATATCAGGTTTTGCTTTTGCTATTTTTTCAAACACCTTATCTTTATCTTTTTCATAGCCATTAGCAGTTCCAGATAGTTTTAAATTAGGATAATTATTTTTTAAAACTTCTTTCATAGAATCAATAACTTCTTGTTTTGCCCCAAATAAATAAATAGATTTCTTTTGTTTATTACCAAGTTCTAATAATTTATTAGCAATATCAATGCCTGCTATTCTTTCTTTAATATCATAATTAATCATTCTAGCTGCTTTTACTATTCCAATACCATCAGGTACTAATATGGTCTCTTTATCTAAAAGCAGGTCCCTCATTTCTGTATCTTTTTCACTCATCATAAAAGTTTCTGGATTTGCTGTAACAATGAATGTCTTTTTATTTTCTTTTAAATTCTTATCTAATATTTTATAAAAAGATTCTTCACTCTTATTATATAATTTATCAAACAATTCTTTCATTAAGTTTACCTCCTATGTATACCTAAAACAATTATATCAAAAAAAGCCTTAAAAAAAAAGGCTTTTATGCCTTTTTTTACTTTATTTGATCAAAATATTTATTTAAATCACTAATTGTAGTATAAGTAACAATTACAAATCTTCTAAGTCTAAACTTATCACTACCTACATGTATTAAATTATCACTATTATTACTCTCGCCAATAAATGCCATAGTGAATCCTGCTTGTTTTAGCATCTTAATACTATAATCATTATACTCATAAAAAGGATAACAGAATACTGTACTTCCATTTAATTCTTCCCTACTTTGCTTTAAATCTTTTTGTATTTCTTCTTCTGGTAGACATTTTATTGCTCCACCTTGTCCTCCATGGCACTTACCACCATCATGCATATTATGGGTGTGTGAATGAAGCTCAATATAATCAGTTTTATAATACTCTTTCTCATCAAACCAAGAAGTTACTAAAAATATTGTTGCATACATTTTATATTCAGTAAGTAAATCTACTGCTATTTTTGTTTTAGGACCATCATCAATAGTTATTAATACACTTTTAGGAAGTTGAACCTTTCCATCAATATACATTTCAACTTCTTTCATCTGTAATGTTAACATATCTTTTTCTTTAATTAAATTCAATTGAGACTTAAATTGTTTTTTAGAATGACATATTTCAGTAGTACAATTAGCCTTTTCTTCAGCATTATTTTCATCATAAAATGCATGATAATTTAAAACAGCTATACCAGAGGAATTTTTCTTATCTGTATTATTATTTTTATTTATTTCTTTTACATCATTTTTCTTTACATATAATAATCTATTATTAAATTCAACACCATATTTATCAGTATCTTTTATAATAATAGGTAAACTATATGATTTATTAAATGAATATATCAACTTATCATTATCATCATAAAATAATGTCTTATCATTAGTAACTATATTTTCATTAAATACAATATAATTCTTATATCTATCACTAACTTCAGATAATTTATCAATCTTATCAACATCTTGATATTTAATATAATAACTGTCATCAAAAGTAATAACCTTAAAATATTTAGTATCTTCAGATATATTTTCTTTATTTAAACTTAATTCAACATCTTTACCTACAGTCCCTACTTCTTCATTATTTTCATTATATAATTTTGTTTCTTTATTAGTCTTAACAAATTTATTATAATGATTATTTATTTCTTTAATAAGACTTTCTTTCTTTAAATTATTATTATTATTTTGAATATAATTATATGTAATATAACCAATACCTACAAGTAATATAATAATTATTGAAATAATAATTATTAATTTATTCTTTTTTCTTTTTCCTCTCATATATACCTCACAGTTATATTTTATTTTAGTATATTAAACCACTCTTCTTTAACATTATCAATTAAATATCTTTGACAATATTTATATCCTTTATCACTATATTCACTACCATTTTTATTTTTTAATTCTTTAATTATTTCCGTAGCCATCTTTTCTTTATCTCTATCTTTTACTAAAATCCCTACATTATTTTTTAATAATTCTCTAGCACCATCAGATGAATCAAAGGCAATACATGGTAATCCATAACTCATAGCTTCAATTAATACTAAACCAAATGATTCAGTATAAGATGGTAAAATAAATATTGAAGAATCTAAAATATATTTTTCTTTTTCCTTATTTCCTAAAAAACCAGTGAAAATAATCTTATTAGTTAGTTTTAATTCTTTAGTATAATTTTCTAGTTCTTTTTTTAATGGTCCGTCTCCCACAATAAATAGTTTAGTTTTTGGTAATTCTTTATTAACCATTTTAAATACATCTATTAAATCTTTTTGACCTTTTTCTGGACTTAATCTTCCTATAGTAATAATATTTTTATTATTTAACTTACTTCTTTTATCTGGAAGATTATCTATTACATTAGGAATATATATACATTTAGTTTTTCCAATTTTATTTTCATAAAATTCTTTTAAATTATTAGATACTACAACAAAGTAATCAAAACTCCTTATAGAATCTATTACTTTAGTTATATACTTTTTATCATTATTATGAAAATTATGTTCAGTTGCTATTTTTATTATATTATTATAAGCATAATATCCTACTAATCTACTATGAAAATATCTAGTAGTTATTATATAATCACTATAGGTATTTCTTATTGCCTTAATATTTCTACTTCTTTTAAGACACAATATTTTAACAGATTTTAATCCTTCTTTGAATATATTTATAATATTCTTGTTTCTTATAGCTTGTTTTAATTCTTCTTTATTAGGTTTATCATCTATTAAATATGTAATTTTAATATTATCTGAAAAAGGAAATGCAGGTTTATCTAAAACTTTATATGTTGATATAATTTCTATTTCATATTTATCTTCAAGCATTTTACATAATGATGATAAATATTTTTCAACACCACCAAATCCTAGATGTAATGCAAAAATTGTTATTTTTTTTCTTTCTCTCTCTTTTGTTATTTCTAATTCACCTTTTGTCAAAGCACTATCTAGCATTGCCATTGCAAATGACACATATATAGATACTGCTGGAGCACTATATACATGACCTGCCATCATAGAAATCATTGTTATTATTCCAATTACATAAATATTTGTTAATTTAAAGAATGATAATCTAAATTTATTTTTAAATATAGATTTTAAAGTTCTATATACAATATATATTAATGGACTAAAATAGATTATAAATCCTATTATTCCATAGTGAAAGAAAACATCTAATGGATCTATTTCAATTAGTTTTTCTATTCTTTTATTATTTATTTCATTTCTATTTACAAAACCTATTCCTAAAAGTTTATCATCAATATTAGCATTGTCATATATTTCTAAAGTATTATAGAAAAATTTATCTCTCCCACTTAAGGCTACTTTAATTATTCTTTGTACACTTGGACTACTGCTAGCATATTTGTTATTTTCTTTTTCATTGTCTTCTTTTACTTCTTCTTTGATATGACTAGATTCTGATATAGCATTTTGTAAATTTTTTACTGCAGGAATATTAGGTATCAATCCAAATGATATTACTATAATTATTATTGACCATTTTAAACCATAAGCCCTATTTTTTTTGTAATTAAATATGAAATATAATGCATAAATTATTTCAGTAATTAGCATTCCTAAAAATGAAGTTTTTGTTCCAAGTAATGTCATAGCAAGTATTACTATAGTAAATATCAGTGCTATCTTAATTATGCCTTCTCTTTCAAATAATAAATAATATAAGAAAGGAAATAAAGCTACCATTATTGCGCCAATTTCATTAGCGGCATAAAACCAACCAACAGTTCCTTTATTATCATCTAAATATGATGAAAATGCTGTATTTGTTATTTCGGGCATTATTATTAAAATAGAGTATAATAATGCTTCAATTATACATATTTTAAATATTTTCTCTTTCTCTAATTTAATTTCATCAAATACATTTATTAAGCATAATGCTGTTATAGGAAAATACATATACTTAAATAAATATATTACTTCTGTCTTGAGAAAACCTAAGCTCAATATTCCATTTTTTGTTATAATATACAATATACTAAAAATACAAAGTATTGCTAGATATATTAAACTCTTCTTTTTATGTACAGACTTATTTATAAATACTAAATATATAATCATACCAAACAAGAACAATCCTCTAACTATCATACCAATAGTTAATGGTAAACCAGCAAATCTCGTCATCAATGATGTCAATAAATCTAATATTGGTTGAATAAGTAAAAATACATAAAATATATTTGCTATTTTCTTATTGTTATTACTCCTCATAATTATTACCCTTTCTTAACTTTAAATATTAACTTAATTAATCCATACATTTTTAAATTTATTAATTTATATATTATCTTTCTATTTCTTGATAAAGTATTTACATATTCATTATTTTTATAATTAGGAAAATTCTTATTCATATAACAAATCAATTCATTAATTGTTTCACTCTTAATTTTATT
>ERZ827108.409-NODE-409-length-73701-cov-6.650246_pt1 | contig 73701 bp, 60 predicted proteins | sample MGYA00519921_ERZ827108 | MGnify/ENA primary metagenome ERZ827108 (study PRJEB31778, sample SAMEA3449258) | human gut metagenome | biome: human gut; feature: human-associated habitat; material: faeces | place: United Kingdom | collected 2010/2012 ... | reverse complement strand
TTGTTCTGAAAATTATTGAAGTTTAACCCCCTGTCGAAAAACGGGGAGTACTATAATATAACCACACGTGCAGGACGCCTGCGCGTGGCACCATGAAACAATTAACAACAACAATAACTAACCTTCCATTGATGAAAAGAAAAGTATTTCTTCTGTGTCTGCTGTTCATGCAGCTCCTTGGAGTGGGCGCATTCGCAGCATCCGCACGCACCGTCAAGGGTGTCGTAGTGGACGAGACAGGCGAGCCGCTGATCGGCGCGACTGTCCAGGTAGAAGGGACATCGACCGGCGTCACCGCCGACCTCGACGGAAACTTCGCCATCAACGCCAACGATGGCCAGACCCTTCTGATCTCCTATGTGGGGTACACACCTCAGAAAATCAAAGTCACATCCGGCACCAACGATGTCAAGGTCGAGCTGAAGCCCAACGACGAGATGCTGGAGGACGTAGTGGTGATCGGTTACGGCTCGATGAAAAAGAAGGACCTGACCGGCGCCATCACCCAGATCAATCCCGACAAAATCGCCGACTCGAACCCGCAGACCGTACAGGACCTGCTCCGCGGCACGGCCGGTCTGCAGATCGGTTACGACCCCAGCGCGAAGAGCAACCCGAGCATGGAGCTCCGCGGTAAGAACTCCGTGGGTACAGGCTCCTCGCCTCTGATCATCCTGGACGGCATGCAGTTCTACGGAGAGCTTTCCGAGATCAACCCCGACGACATCAAGCAGATCGACATTCTGAAGGACTCCTCGTCGGCCGCAATCTACGGTGCCAAGGCCGCCAACGGCGTCATCATCGTCACCACCAAGAAAGGCAACAACTCCGGCAAGCCTTCCGTATCCCTCAGCGCCAACTGGGGCTTCAACACCCGCAGCGCATACCGCCGCTACATGACCGCCGACGAGTACACACAGTACCGTTCCGACTGGTACAAGCGTGACACCTACGCTTTCGACGCCGAGGGCAACTACGGCGCATACAACATAGAAAAAGATGGCAAGCGTGTCACGCCGCTGGGATACTATGATTATCCCTCGCAGGCCAACCTGGACAAGTACGGCATCACCCTGGAGGAATGGATGGGACAGACAGCCAACCAGAGCGATGACCTGCGCGACATCTTCGGCCGCCGCATCGACCTCAACAAGGAGGGCGCCCTGCTCGACAACTTCATCAACGACCGCACGTTCGACTGGTACAACGACGGTTTCCGCACCGGCGTCAATCAGGACTACAACGTAAGCCTGTCCGGAGGCACGGACCGGATGAACTACTACATGAGCTTCGGCTACATGAAGAACGAGGGTGTGGTCAAGGGCAATGACTACAACACCATCCGCGCCTCCATGCGCATGAGCGGCAAGGTGACCAACTGGCTCGAGGTGGGCGGCAACGTCAACTTCCAGAACCGTTCCGACGGTGATACCACCTACCCCACCAGCGGCGACTACTGGAACGCCAACCAGCTGCGCTTCTCACCCTACGCGCTTCCCTACGATCCCGAGACCGGCGAACTGAACCAGTACCCGATGGGCGGCATCAACCGTGGCAACACCTGGAGCAACTTCGTCTTCAACCAGCAGTACGAGGACTTCGAGAAGGGCTACATGGTACTGAACTCCAAGTTCTATGTAAACGTGACCCTGCCGTTCGGCATCACCTACCAGTTCAACGTGTCGCCGCGTTACCAGTACTTCTGGGACCGCTACTTCATGAGCGCCGACCTTCCCAACTCCAACGCCGACGACCGTGGCGTGAACCGAGGATGGGGCAAATGGTTCGACTGGTCGCTGAACAACACCATCAACTGGGACTACACGTTCAACGACAAGCACCATGTACAGTTGACGCTGGCCCAGGAGGCCGAGGACCTGCGCTACTGGAGCGACTATATCCACGCCCGCGGCATCACCCCGACCGACGCCCTCGGATTCCACTACACACAGGGCGGTGACAAGAAAATCTCCTCCTTCGGCACAAGCGACCGCCATCACAGCGCCGACGCGCTTCTGGCACGTGTGTTCTACGCCTTCGACAACCGCTACATGATCACGGCCTCCGTACGTCGCGACGGTTACTCGGCATTCGGACAGAACCACCCGCACGCCACATTCCCCTCGGTGGCCCTGGCATGGAACTTCGCCAACGAGAAGTTCATGGGCTCGGTGGCCGACTGGTGGAACACCGGTAAGCTCCGCTTCAGCTGGGGTAAGAACGGTAACCGCGACCTGCGCGACAGCAACGGCCAGCCCGACCCGTACCGCGCTTTGGCCGACCTCACGAGCGGCCTGGGCCAGACCATGAACTATCTTGACGCCAACGGCAACGTGACCGGTGACTTCAAGTACCTTATGATGAACCGTATGGCCAACCCCAACCTGGAGTGGGAGAAGACCGAGGCCTACAACGTCGGCCTGGACTTCGGATTCCTGAACAACCGCATCTCCGGATCGATCGACTGGTACTACAAGAAAACCGACGGCATGATCATGGCGCAGCGTCTGCCTCAGTTCACCGGCTTCAGCAGCATCACAACCAACCTGGGCCAGGTGGACAACACCGGTATCGAGTTGAGCCTGAACTCAGTGAACATCACCAACAACGTGCTGGAATGGACCACAAACCTCACGGTATCCTACAACAAGAACACCATCAAGCACCTGTACTACGAGCATGACCTGGTGGTGAACCCCGACGGCACCATCACCGACAACGGCGAGAAGGATGACTCCGGCAACAACTGGTTCATCGGCAAGCCCATCAACACCATCTGGGACTACGAGGTAGAAGGAATCTGGCAGATTGACGAGGCCGACCAGGCCGCGCTGGTAGGTCAGAAGCCCGGCGACCCGAAAGTACGCAACGTCTACACCGACGACGACAAGATTCTGGAAGACGGCACACGCGTACCGGTCTACAACGACAACGACAAGACGTTCCAGGGCCAGACCAACCCGCCGGTCTACCTGAGCATGCGCAATGACTTCAACCTGTGGAAGGACTTCCTGATCAGTTTCTCGTTCTACAGCTACATCGGGCACAAGAGCCGTGACGGCGCCTACCTGAACGGTGACAACGGCGGTGACCTGATCACCAACGGCATGAACACCTACTACAAGGAGTACTGGACACCCGAGAACCCCAGCAACACTTATGGACGCCTTGGCGCGGTCGGCCCCACGGGCGCAACCGGCGTGAACCGTCTGCTGAACCGCAGTTTCCTGCGTCTGGCCGACCTGACCTTCGGCTACACGCTGCCCCAGAAGTGGACACGCAAGGCCGCCATGGAGAAGGTTCGCTTCACTTTCGGTATCCGCAACCTGTTCACCATCTCGCACAAGGACTGGGTTTACGGCGACCCCGAGACCGGCGGTCTGGGCGTACGCTCGTTCAACCTCGGTGTTAATGTATCTTTCTAAACACAACAAGCAACCAAAATGAAAACTCAATATAACAAGATAGCAAGACTGGCGGCTCCGGCACTCTGCGCTGTAATCCTGTCGGGATGCGCAGACTCGTTCCTGAAGCCGGATCCCCTCTCGTTCTTCGAGCCCGCCACCACCTTCAGCACAGAGTCAGGTCTGCGCGCGGCCATGGCATACAGCGACAAGCACATGCGCCGCTACTGGTTCTCGGAGAACACCAACAACATCCCGTTCTTCACGGACCAGGTGTTCGGAGACATGATCATATACGGAAAGACCGACGCCGGCAGTGGCTTCAGGGCTGACTTCGCCGGCAACCTGACCCCCACCTCCTGGATGGAGACGGGCTTCAACGACGGCACCATCATCGGATGGATGTGGAACGACACCTGGGACCATGTGAAGAGCGCCAACACCGTGCTGAACTACGTCGACCAGGTGGAGGGCCTTGACGAAGACGTCAGGAACGAATACAAAGGTCGCGCATACTTCCACCGCGCATGGGCATACTACAACCTGTCGTTCTGGTTCGGCAACCTGCCGCTGGTGACCCAGCTGCCCACGACGCCCAAGCAGGACTACAAGTCCACCCCGATCGCCGAGATCATGAAGATGCTGTGCCACGACCTGAAGCTGGCCGTTGAATGGGTACCCTCCCAGAAGGATATGACCTACTACGGCATGATCAACAAGGAGGCCTGCCGTCATCTGTACGTGAAGTGCCTGCTGGCCGCCGGCGACTTCAAGGAGGCCGAGAATCAGGCAACCATCCTGATCGAGCAGAGCGGCAAGGCCCTGATGCGCTCCACTTTCGGCCAGGACCTTAACACCAAGGCCACTCAGACATGGAACGTGACGCGCAACGTGATCTGGGACCTGCACCGCCCGGAGAACAAGATGATCGCCGCCAACACCGAGTGCATCCTGGGTCTGCCCAACATCTCCGAGGAATCCTTCCAGTCCTATCCGGTGCTGCGTGTGGTCGGTCCCAACGTAATCGGCAACAACCGCACCATCACCCCGGACAACAAAGGTATAGCACAGGAGCGCAACAACATGGCCTTCAACAGCGACAAGTATGACGCACAGGCCGACTGGCTGCACGCCCTGGGTCGCGGAATCGGAGTGTTCCGTCCCACATTCTGGTCGCAGCACCTGCTGTGGAACGATCCCGTGACCGGCAAGGAGGACTGCCAGGACCTGCGCCACAACCATGAGGTGGGCAACTGGGTACGCATGGAGGACCAGACCTACAACCAGCCCGGATCAGCCTACCACGGCAAGAACCTGATGCTCTACGCCCCGGAGGACGTCACCAACAAGCGCGGCCAGGTGGTCCTGCACAAGGGCGACATCCTGTGCGAGGACACAATTCGCGGTTGGTACGACGAGCCGCTCTACAAACTTTACTATGTGGACCAGAAGGCCCTTGAGACCGAGGGATCCAACGACTTCCAGGGTGCGTCGCTCGGCGCCAACGGCAACCACTACCTGTTCCGTCTGGCCGAGACATATCTGCTGCGCGCCGAGGCACGCCTGTACCAGGGCAACGTAGGAGGCGCCACTGCCGACGTCAACGAGATCCGCAAGCGTGCCAACGCCCAGAACATGTACACCACCGTCAACATCGGCGACATCATGAACGAGCGCGCACGCGAGCTCTACATGGAGGAATTCCGCAAGGTGGAACTGACCCGCGTGTCCATGATCTTGGCCATGACCGGTATCGCCGACGAGTGGGGCAACACCTACAGCCTGGACAACTGGGACAAACAGTCCGGAACCGACAAGAGCGGCGGCAGCTACTGGTACCAGCGCCTGATACACTACTCGCTCTACAACAAGGGTGAAATCAGCGTTCCCGGCCTGCTGATCAACTACCGTATGGACAAGCACAACCTGTTCTGGCCCATCCCTCACAACGCCATCATCGGCAACACCAAGGGACAGCTCTACCAGAACTACGGCTACGACGGCTATGACCCCAGCATCGAGATGTGGAGCACATGGCAGGAGGCCGACGAGGCCGCAAGGCAGTAATCAAACTAACACTTACATAGAAAGACGGCGGACCCAGACGGTCCGCCGTTTTTTTGCTGCTATGGGTGGGAGGGGTGGGAATGATGGGAAAAGTGGGAATGGTGGGAGAGGGAAGATTATTTTTTATAATTGGGGAAATAATAGTAACTTTGCAGGATGAAGGTATTGAAATTCGGAGGGACCTCGGTGGGCACGGCAACGGCCCTGAGGAACCTCAGGGAGATTGTGGAACATCAGGAACGCCCCGTGATCGTGGTGGTGAGCGCGTTGCGCGGGGTGACGGACTCGCTGATCCGCACGGCGCAGACGGCCGCGCGGGGCGACAGCGGTTACCGCGCCATGTTCGACGACTTGGTGCTGCGTCACCGCGAGCTGATCAACGAGGCCCTGCCGGAACAGGCCGACGCGCTGCGCTCCGACACGGAGCCGCTTCTGGCTGAGCTGGCGTCGATATTCTGCGGCGTCTACCTGATCCGCGACCTAAGCGCAAAGACACAGGCTGCCATCGTCAGCTATGGCGAACGCCTAAGCAGCCGGATAGTGGCCTCGCTCCTCCCCCACAGCGTCCTTCATGACGCCCGCCGGTTCATCAAGACCGAACCCCGCGACAAGACAAGACACGACAGCCAGGGCGTAATACTGGACAGTACGCTGACACGCCGTCTGATCACCGAGGAATTCAACGCCGAGAACCTGAGACACGCCATCCATGTGGTTCCGGGATTCATAGCCAGCGACAGCGTGACCGGCGAGGTGACCAACCTGGGACGCGGCGGGTCCGACTACACCGCCGCCATAATCGCCGCTGCCCTGGACGCCGAGGCCCTGGAGATATGGACCGATGTAGACGGCTTCATGACCGCCGACCCCAAGGTGATTCCAACGGCCTACACCATCACCCGGCTCAGCTACCTGGAGGCGATGGAGCTCTGCAACTTCGGCGCCAGGGTGATCTACCCTCCCACCATCTACCCCGTCTGCGTCAAGGACATCCCGATCCTGGTGAAGAATACCTTCAATCCCGACGGACCCGGCACAGTAATAACCAAGGAGAGCGTGGCGACCGACAAGGTGATACGCGGAATCTCCAGCATCGGCGGCACATCGCTGATAACCGTGACCGGACTCTCCATGGTGGGCGTGATCGGCGTGAACCGCCGCATCTTCACCGCACTGGCCCAGAACGGCATCTCGGTGTTCATGGTGAGCCAGGCGTCGTCGGAGAACTCTACCTCCATCGCTGTGCGCGACCAGGACGCCACGGAAGCCGCGGCCGTGCTGAACAAGGAATTCGCCGACGAGATCGCAGACGGAGCCATGTATCCCATGTTCGTGGAGAAGGGACTGGCCACCATAGCCGTCGTGGGCGAGAACATGCGCCACACCCCAGGCATAGCCGGAAAACTGTTCGGCACACTGGGACGCAACGGCATCAACGTGATCTCCTTCGCCCAGGGCGCCAAGCAGACCAACATCTCGTTCACCGTCCGCGGCGAGAACCTGCGCAAGTCGCTGAACGTGATCCACGACTCTTTCTTCCTGAGCGAATACAAGGAGATAAACCTGTTCGTCTGCGGCGTTGGCGTGGTGGGCAACATGCTGCTGGAGCAGATCCGCAGCCAGCGCGACACACTGCTGCGCACTCACCGCCTGAAACTCAACGTGGTGGGGATAGCCTCCAGCCGCCACGCCATCCTGGACCGCGAGGGAATCGAACTGACCGGCTACCGCGAGCGGCTTGACGCCGGTCCGCTCAGCACGCCGCAGCGCCTACTGCAGGGCGTGACCGGCATGAACATATTCAACTCCGTCTTCGTGGACTGCACAGCCAGCCCGGAGATCGCCGCCCTCTACCCCGCGATGCTGGAGCACAACATCTCGGTGGTGGCCGCCAACAAGATCGCGGCCAGCAGCAGTTACGACACATACCGGCGCCTGAAGGACACGGCCCTGACACGCGGCGTGAAGTTCCTGTTCGAGACCAACGTCGGCGCGGGCCTTCCCATAATCGGCACAATCAACGACCTGATATCCTCCGGCGACCGCATACTGAGAATCGAGGCCGTGCTGAGCGGCACCCTGAACTACATATTCAATACCCTCTCGGAGACCGTCACGCTGTCGCAGGCGGTATCGCAGGCCAAGGAGGCCGGATACAGCGAGCCTGACCCCCGCGTGGACCTGAGCGGCCAGGATGTGGTGCGCAAACTGGTGATACTGACCCGCGAGGCCGGTTACCCAGGAGAGCAGGAAGACGTGGAGAAAAAGACGTTCATCCCGCAGGAACTGTTCGACGGCCCATTAGATGAATTCTGGAAACGTCTGCCGGAACTCGACGCCGAGTTCGAGCAGCAACGGCGCCGTCTGAAGGAGGAAGGGAAGCGGCTGCGCTTCGTGGCACGCATGGACCGTGGCACCATGACCGTGGGGCTTGAGGCGGTGGACTCATCGCATCCGTTCTACAACCTTGAAGGCTCCAACAACATCGTGATGCTCACCACGGAACGCTACCGCGAGTTCCCGATGCTGATACAGGGCTACGGCGCCGGCGCCGAGGTGACAGCCGCCGGTGTGTTCGCCAACATCATGTCCACCGTTCACGATTGACAACCAACTCACACCACAACCATGAGAAAACTCATATCCGCAATCTTAGCAGTCGCTCTGGGACTTATTGTCCTGAGTGCCTGCAACAACAAGAGAAACAAAGAAATGGACAACAGCAAGGAGGGATTCGTAACCGTCCGGGACGGCAAGTTCATGCTGGACGGCAAGGAATACCGCTACATCGGGGCGAACTTCTGGTACGGAGCGATACTCGGCAGCAAGGGACAGGGCGGCGACCGCGCACGCCTGCTGGCGGAACTTGACACGCTGCACGCCTTGGGTCTGGACAACCTGCGCATCCTGGCCGGCGGTCAGGGTGACCGTCCAATCACCGCCCACATCGCGCCGATGCTGGAGACAGCCCCTGGGGTCTACAACGACACCATCCTGGACGGACTGGACTTCCTGCTCGCCGAGATGGAGAAGCGTGGTATGAAGGGCGTGATCTACCTGAACAACGCCTGGGAATGGAGCGGCGGCTACAGCGCGTACCTGGAATGGGCGGGACGCGGCGAGGCCGTTGTGCCGGCAATCTCCGGATACGAGGCCTATGTGAAATACGCCTCGCAGTTCGTGAAGGACAGCACCGCGCGCCGTATGGCCACGGACCACGCACGCTTCATGGCAGGACGAACCAACCGATATACCGGCAAACCCTATAGCGAGTCGCCGGCCATCATGTCGTGGCAGGTGGCCAACGAGCCGCGCGCGTTCAGCGACGAGGGGAAACCGATGCTGAAATCCTGGATTCAGGAGACGGCCCGCGCCATCCGGGAAGTGGACCCGAACCATCTGGTCTCCACCGGCAGCGAGGGCAAGTACGGCTGCGAGGTGGATCTGGACCTGTGGGAGGAGATCCACTCGATGCCGGAGATAGACTACGCCATAATCCATATCTGGCCCTACAACTGGCAGTGGGCCCACCGCGACAGCCTGATGCAGGATGTGGAGAACTCGCGTGTGAAGTCGGGGGAATACATCGCGGAACACGCCGAACGGGCCGCAAAGATGAAGAAGCCGCTGGTAATCGAGGAATTCGGCTATCCGCGCGACAACATGGGGCTGGAGCCAGGCTCCCCCACCAAGGCCCGCGACGAATACTACGACTTCATAATGAGCCAGTTCACCAACGGAAAAGTGGCGGGTCTGAACTTCTGGGGGTGGGGCGGCAACGCGCGTCCGCAGCACGCCGTATGGCAGCCGGGCGACGTCTACACCAACGACCCCGCCCAGGAGGACCAGGGCCTGTACTCCGTGTTCGACAACGACAGATCGACCATCGAGGTGATCAAGAAACATATGCCGAAGAAATAATTTTTTGTTAATGTGCCGAATCAGCGCAGGAGATTTCACAATTTTTTTGTAATTTTGCGCTTTAAACAACGGTATTAACTTCAGATTATGGGCGGTTTTTTTGGCTCCATCACCCGGGGCCCATGTGTCAATGACGTATTTTACGGCACAGATTACCATTCGCACCTTGGCACCAAGCGTGCAGGCATGGTGACGTTCGACCCTGAAAAGGGCTTCAAACGTTCCATCCACAGCATTGAACGCAATTATTTCCGGGCCAAATTCGAAGACGAGCTCGAAGGTTTCACAGGGAACCAGGGCCTGGGAGTGATAAGCGATACTGATCCCCAACCTATCATAGTCAACTCGCATCTGGGCCGCTACGCCGTGGTGACGGTGGCCAAGATCAACAACATCCGCGAGATCGCCGACAAACTCCTGGCCAAAGGGATGCACTTCAGCGAGCTGAGCGCCAACACCATCAACCAGACGGAACTGGTGGCCCTGATCATCAACATGGGCAAGGATTTCACGGACGGCATCAACAAGGTCTACAAGAACATCAAGGGGTCGTGCTCAATGCTGATCCTGACGGAGGACGGCATCATCTGCGCGCGCGACTACCTGGGACGGACCCCGCTGGTGATCGGAGAGCGCGAGGACGGGTTCGCGGCCTGCTCGGAGACGTCGGCCTGCCCTAACCTGGGCTTCGAGCGCCTGCGCGACGTAGGCCCGGGCGAGATAGTCAGGATGCGCGCCGACGGCCTTGAGGTCCTGCAGGCTCCCGCACGCCGCGAGCAGATATGCTCCTTCCTGTGGGTGTACTACGGATTCCCGGCCAGCGACTATAACGGCATCAACAGCGAGCATATGCGCGAGACCAACGGCTACATGATGGGCCGCGAGGACGACGTGGAGGCCGACTGCGTGTGCGGCATACCGGAATCGGGAATCGGCCACGCCCTGGGCTACGCCGACGGCCACGGCATCCCCTACAAGCGCGCGGTGCTGAAATACACCCCGACATGGCCCCGCAGCTTCACCCCCAGCAACCAGTCGCGCCGTGACCTGGTGGCCAAGATGAAACTGATTCCCAACAAGGCCATCCTGAAGGACAAGCGGATGGTGTTCTGCGACGACTCCATTGTCCGCGGCACACAGCTCCGCGACAATGTCCACACATTCTACGAGTGCGGCGCTCGCGAGGTCCACGCCCGCATCTCATGCCCTCCGTTGGTCTACAGCTGTCCCTTCATCGGATTCACCAACTCCAAGAGCGATCTGGAACTGATAACACGCCGCATAATCCAGGATTTCGAGGGTCGCCACGACGCGAAGCTTGAGGAATACGCCACCACCGGCTCCCCCTGCTACTGCCGCATGGTGCAGGAGATAGCCAAACGTCTGAACCTCACGACTCTGAAATTCGCAAAACTGGAGACCCTGGTGGAGAGCATCGGCCTGCCGAAGGATCGCGTCTGCACGCATTGCTTCGACGGCTCCAGCTACGACCCCTCCGATGCATACCGCGAGGACCATCCGGAGGAATTCAGGGAGGAGGCATGAAGCAGCATCCGGCACTTGCCCCGTACATGATGGCCGGAATCATCGAGGCCGGCTGCGACGAGGCGGGACGCGGGTGCCTGTGCGGCCCCGTGAGCTGCGCGGCGGTGATCCTGCCGCCTGGCTTCACGGATCCGGGACTCAACGACTCAAAACAACTGACAGCCCACGAACGCGACCGGCTCCGGACCATAATCGAGGAGCAGGCCGTGGCGTGGGCCGTATGTATGGTACCCCCTGAGGAAATTGACCGCATCAACATACTGAACGCCTCCATCACGGGTATGCACCGCGCCCTGGACTCACTGCGGGTCCGTCCGCAGCACATACTGGTGGACGGCAACAAGTTCAAGCCGTATCTGGATCCGGTGACGCAGATGGACATCCCGGCGCATACAGTGGTGAAGGGAGACGGCAGGTACATGGCGATAGCGGCGGCCTCGATCCTGGCCAAGACACACCGAGACGAACTGATGCTCAGGCTGTCGGAGGAATTCCCCGGCTACGGCTGGCAGCGCAACATGGGCTATCCTACCCGCGAGCACAAGGAGGCCATAACGCGCCTGGGACTTACGCCCCACCACCGCCTTACCTTCAAGTACAAATAGAACCCTTACCTTCAAGTACAAATAGAGCCACGGTCCCCCGTGGCTTTTCTCCTTTACCGTGCCGTTGACGGAAGTCAACGGAATCATCTGTCTCTCGCTATGATATAATCGAAAATCGCCCGGAACGCTTCCTTGGAGTCCGAATCGGGCATGGGGGCGATGATTGCGTCTGCCTCGCGCTGCATGTCGCGCATCACCGCGTAGGCCGCGTCGATTCCTCCATTGGCCTTGGCGAACTCCACAAGCGCGTCAATCCGCGCCTTGTCCAGTTCTCCTTGGCGTATCAGTTCCTTCATGGCTTCCGATTCCGCAGCCGGAGCCTTCTCCAAAGCCAACAGCAACGGCAGAGTCACCTTCCCCTCGCGGAGGTCGTTGCCGGTGGGCTTGCCTATCTGTGGATTGGGAAAATAATCGAATATGTCGTCCTTGATCTGGAAGCAGAGTCCTAACAGTTCGGCATAACGCTCCATCGGGGCCTGGAACTCTACGGGCGCGCCTCCCACCTCCATGCCCATGCGCACGCATTTCATGAAGAGCGATGCCGTCTTCTGACGGATCACGGTGAAATAGCGCAACGTGTCGAAGATATGGTCGCGGGCGGTGGTGATCTGGTCGATCTCGCCAAGCGACAGTTCCTTGCCTAAGCTGGACAATGCCTGGACCACGCTTACGTTACCTGTGCGGATACCCACGGCAAGAGCGTTCGACACGAAGTAATCCCCCACCAGCACGGCCACATGGTTGCCCATGGTGGCGTTTATGGTGGGATTGCCCCGGCGCAGCGCGGTCTCGTCCACGACGTCATCGTGAATCAGCGTGGCGTTGTGAAGAATCTCCAGCGCCGCGCCGGCACACAGCACCTCCTCGGTGACCGCGCCGAACATCTTGGCTCCGAGGATCACCAGCATGGGACGTATCTGCTTCCCCTTGACCTTAAGGTAACGCATCACGATGCCGTCCATCATCTCGTTGCTGGTATGCAGCGAGGTGACGATGATGTGGTTCATCGCCTGCAGTTCGGGTGCCAGTCGCTGCTGGATGTTTTTCATATGCTCCATTGCGACCGCAAAATTAGCAAATTTTCACTAAACACACAACTTTCAATTCGGTTACATTGCCGCCCCGGGACTCAATAAGCGTACATGGCCTCGATCTGGGCGGCATAGTTGCGGGCCACTATGGGGCGGCGCACCTTCATGGTGTTGGTCACCTCGCCGTTCATGATGGAGAAGTGATGCGGCAGGAGCGTGATGCGCTTGATCTTCTCGTACTCGGCGATATCCTTCTGATAATCCTGGATCTGGCTCATGATGAAGTCCACCACCTTGGGATTCCTGAGCAATTGCTCGGTATCCTCGGACTCCAGCCCCTTGCCTGCGGCCCAGCGGCGCAACTGCGACAGATTGGGCACCACCAGGGCGGTGACGAACTTGCGCTGGTCGCCGATAACGGCCACCTCGTCGATGTACTTGCACTCGGCAAGCCGCGACTCCATCATCTGCGGGGCTATGTATTTGCCGTTGGAGGTCTTGAACAGGTCCTTGACACGCTCTGTCAGCACCAACGCGCCCGAGGGGGTGAAGTGTCCGGCATCGCCGGTGCGGAAATATCCGTCCTCGGTGAACGCCGCCGCGTTGGCCTCCGGATTCTCGAAGTATCCGGGCGTGACGGTGCCTCCCTTCACCAGAATCTCGCCGTTGGCATCGATGCGGACCTTGATGCCGGGCAACGGCACGCCGACCGTGCCGATCTCCCAGCCCACGTCGGGGAAGCAGGAGACGGTGGCGGTGGTCTCGCTCAGGCCGTAGCCTATGATCACGTCTATGCCCACCGCGCGCATGAACTCACAGATGGTGTCCGACAGCGGAGCTCCGGCAGTCGGGTAGAAATTCGGATTCGGAATGCCGATGGCATGCTTCAGTTTCTGGAACACACGACGGTCCCAGAACCGGTACTCCTTCTCCACCAGCCAGGGCGCGGGGCGGCCGAGACGGCGGTAGCGGATGTTGCGCTTCCTGCCCACGGAGATGGCCCGGGCCACCATCCAGCGCTGCATACGGCTCATCCCCGCGATCTTCTCCTTGACGCCTGCATAGACCTTCTCCCAGAAGCGCGGCACACAGCACATCACGCTGGGATGCACGTCGTGGATGGTGTCCTGGATCAGGCGCGGGTCATAGTTCACCGCGATGGGGACACCCTTGGAGAGGAGGAAGAAGCACCATGCCTTCTCCAGGATATGGCTCATCGGGAGGAAGGCCATGGAAAGGTCCCGGTCCGACAAGCCCTTCAGGAGCTTCATGTGCTTGTCGATGCAGGAGTCGTAATTGCCGTGGGTTATCACCACGCCCTTCGGCTCGCCGGTGGTGCCGGAGGTGTAGATCAGCGTGGCCATGTCATCGGGCAGGCCACGCTCCATGCGTGCCCCCACCTCGTGGACCACCTCCGGTCCGGCCTCCATGCCCATACGGACGAAGTCGTCCCAGAAGATAGATACGGTGTCGTCATCGCGGAGCGTCAGGCCGTCGTTCTTGAACACAACGATGCGGAGTATCTGCTCCGGATGCGCCTTCCAGTATCCGTAAGCCATGGGATACTGGTGCTTGTCGCCGACAAACAGGACACGCGCACGTCCGTTGGAAACGATGAAGTCGTACTGGGACTGTACCGACGAGGAATAGATGGGAATCGCGGCGATACGGTTGCGGAACGCTCCGAACTCGGTGATCAGAATCTGGGGGGTGTTGGGGGAACAAATCGCAATCGTATCCTTCTCCAGCAGCCCCATCGCGGCCAGGGCCTTGCCGGCCACCTCCACCTGAACCGCGAACTCGGCCCATGAGGTGGACAGCCATTCGCCATCCTTGCGCCAGCAGAAGCGATACGCCTCGCGCTCGCCTCGCTGCTCGGCCTGACGACCTATAATCTCTACTAATCTATTTGCCATACCTTTTCAATTCACCGGGATGTAGTGGAAGCACCCCATAAAACACAAACAACCGAGGGAGAGGTTTAGTTAGAGCCAACGACACGGAGGGAACGGTGGAAGTCACCGCGTTATGCCACGGTCCAGCATCATGCGCTTGACCAGCATCCTGACAGGGGTCGGAGCGATGCCCACGCCGACTATGGCCAGCCGGTTCAGCATGCCGTTGATGTATTGCATGCGGCCCCGCAGCATCCTGTCTACAGCCTTGCGGACAAACTTCTCCGGGGGCTGCACGGCGTGGATGCCCACGGCCAGTTTCATCAGGTTCTCGGGCAGTCCGAACAGGTCGGTGGCGATTCCGCCGGGACAGGCCACGGTGACGGAGACACCGCTGTCGCGCATCTCGTAATGCAGGGCGCGCGAGAACACGCGGATGTACGCCTTGGTGGCGGAGTACATCGCAATGCCGGGCATGGGCATCCAGCATGACATGGAGGACATATTCAGGATCCTGCCGCCACCACGAGCGGCAAACCGCCGGGCGAAAGTCCTGCACAGCATCGTCACCGCACGGCAGTGCAGGTCCAGGAAGCACTCCATCTTACGTTCCGGCATGCCGCACACCGTCTCGAAACCGAATATCCCGGCATTGTTCACCAGCATGTCCACGTCCAGTCCCCGGGCGTCGATGAAATCCACAATCCGTCTGTCGGCATCGGGCGCGGTGAGGTCGCAGAAGAACGGCACGGCCTTGACACCGAATTCCGAGACGACATCGGCGGCCGTACGCTCCAGCAGTCCCTCCTGGTTGGACACCATGACCACATCGGCGCCACGGCGCGCGAACTCGCGGCTGAAACACAGTCCTATGCCGCTGCTGGCACCGGTCACCAGAACCGTGTGCCCCTTGAGATTCCTCTTATCTCTTGGCATCGCGTTCCTTGATTTCCTCTATTTCACGCCGGATACGCTTCGGCAGGTCGTTGCAGTGCTGATGGCAGGCCATCTCGCGGCTGTACATGCGGGCTATGCAGTAATTGACATGCTCGCACCCACAGCGGTGGTTGCCCTCGGCCTCACGCATACGGTTCACGAAATCCGGCTCGTTGAGCAACGCACGGCCCATCTGGATGAAGTCGAAACCTTCGTCGTCCAGCACCCGGTCGGCTCCCTTGCGGTCCACGACACCGCCTACATATATCAGCGGCAGGTCCAGCTCGCGCCGGAACAGACGCGCGTCGTCCAGAAAGTAAAGTTCACGGAACGGCACGGTGGGTATCATATACTTTCCCACCATGCGGACACCGTATTTCAGCCAGAGCTGCTTCATATAGTACGTCATGGAGTAGATGGGCATCTCGCCGCGCATCACGTACATCGGCGCCTTGCTGACGAATCCGCCGCTCAGCACCATGGCGTGGACTCCGGCCCGCTCTATCTCCCGGGCCACCGTGAGGCAGTCGTCGATCTCAAGGCCTCCCTTGAAGCCGTCGCGCATATTTGTCTTGACAATCACCCCCATATCGGATCCGGCATGCTTCATGACCTGCTCCAGACACATGTTCATGAAGCGCATGCGGTTCTCCAGCGATCCGCCGAAGCCGTCGCGCCGGCGGTTGGTGTAAGGTGACAGGAACTGCGAGATGAGGTATCCGTGGCCTGCATGGACCTCCACACAGTCGAATCCGGCATCGCGGGCGGTGTCGACGGCCTCGCCGAACTGGCGCGCCAGCGTGACGAGCTCGTCCTCGCGCAGTCCTCGGCAAAAAGTGGGAGAATACAGGTTGAATCCTCCGGACGCGCCCACTGGAGTGCCTCCTGCCGTGGAGCGGTGGGTCATGTTACCGCAGTGTCCGATCTGGATGCTGGCCTTGGCGCCGGCCTGATGGATGCCGTCGGTTATCTCACGCAACTCGTGGACAATCTCGGGACGCAGCCACAGCTGCGTCTTGAACGACAGGGCCGAACGGCAGATGCCCGCATAGGCCAGGGTGGTCATCCCCACCCCGCCGCGAGCCACTGACATATGATAGTCGCGAAGCATGTCGGTGGGGCCGTTGTCGCGCCCCATACCCTCGAAGGCGGCTGACCGGATGGTGCGGTTGCGAAGTTCTACCGGCCCGATCCTGCCTGGTGTGAACAGTTTCATGAGTTCAGTATATAAACGGTATCAGATACCGGCGGTTGAGCCGCGCGTATTCGTATCCGAATTCCTTGATGTAACGTTTGTGCAGGCTAACTGCCCGCGGTGCAAGGTTGGCGAAGGTCCAGACAACGAACGTGAGTCCGCCCAGCGACCATGTCAGTATGGCGTAACCCACCCATTCGGTAAGTTCGCCCAGATAGTTGGCCGAGGTGACATACCGGAACATGCCCCCCCGGGGAATATAATGACGCGTATCGCCCGGCCTGCGCAGATGGCGTATGATGTGGTCCGACTGCAGGTTGATCCACATCCCGGCCAGGAATATCACAGTGCCGATGATGAACTGCGGGGAACCGAGCCATGACACCGGATACGCTCCGGACGGGCTGACATAGAACAGCCAGCCCCCGATCATATAACTGTTAACCAGATTGAACACCACCCCCATCAGGATGATCACCAGCGGCATACGGTTCCTGCCACGGATCATCAAGGGGAATATGAACGCGCGTTGGAAATAGTGGAGTTCGAAGAGAGCAGCCATGACAACCAGCGCGGGCTGTGTGGCGCGCGGGCTGAGGAGCCACAACAGGAGCATCGCCACGAACACAGGCGCCTCCATCAGCACCCAGCCAAGGCGGTTATTGACCGACGGCCCCCACTTGGGGGAATACATGGCTCCGTACCCCGCCGTGACCTTATGGAGGACGACGAACACCAGCACGGCCAGCGCGAGCATCACCCCGCACACCGAATAGTAAAACGTTGGTTCAAAAACCGCATACATACCGCAAAGTTAGAACAAATTCCGTTAACCACAAAATAATTCGCCATTTCGACACAAAATTAGTCCAAATCAAACCCCAAAAGCATCAAGTCATCCTGCAAGCAAACTGCGTAACACCATATAATATAACCTTTATTGATTCGTTTTAAAATCAGAACGTTTGTAACGCCGACTAACGGCACCATTCGCAAATCAAAACATGCAACGCATAAAATCAAGCATAATTACCCTCGCCCTGACCGCGATTCTAATGACGTTATGTCCCATAACGTCACATGCATCATGGACCGACACCAACACGGGCACCAACTGGAAGCGCCACACGGCCTTCGACGGCCAGGTGCGAAAAATCATGGAAGGCCCACGTTATGTGTACATCTGGGCCCATCAGCAACTGTATTCAAAAGCAAACAGTATAAAAGAACCCAATTCCACTCCACATGGCGCAGTCCTGTATATTGATAAGGAGTGTGATACTTTAACTGTGCATGGATTAGCCGATGATTTTCCGACTTCGGGACTTGATGCGAGTTGCGTGTCATACAATCCATATCAAGGTTATCTCGTGATGGCATATACAAATGGTGTCATCGACATTCTGACCGATACCGGCCAAGTCCATACTATCCGAGATTTTGACGGATCCAATGGAAGGTTAACCATCAAGCCCAGAAACATCACCTTCGACAAGGTGACCGGCGATGCCTGGATTGCGACATACAATGGCTTTGTCAGAATAGACGCCAAGACTTTTACCGCCACTGATTCCGCCGACTGGCGCAGGAACGTCAATTCCATATGCCGAGTCGGTGACCATATCGTGGCAATCATCGACAACATGATTTATGAAGCACCTATAACATCTGACTTACATTCCCTGGACAATCTTACTGCACACCCCGGTCTTGCAACCAAAATACATGGCATCATGCCTATGTCGGCAGACATGTTCGCCACACTGACTGAAGGGAAAGACATCTGTCTTGCGGAAATCAGTGCATCAGGAGATGTGAGCATTTCTTCTCAGATTTCCGATTCGGGATTTTCCGGCCAACTGATAACTACCGACAGTTCTGGAAACGGACCCGTAGTCTCCGGAGGATACATCAATTTCAATTATTACATAAATGATGAATTCGAGAACAACTTCATACCAACACGAGACGGCTACCTCGCATTTTCGAAAACACATCTTTATCTGTTAAAATACACTCCCACCCTGCAGAAATTAGAGTTCCTCCGCCGTAAATTCAATACGAATCTCATTCCTTCATTAGCCCGTCAAGCAGCAAGTTATGACTTTGAGAATTTCTGGTTCTACGACCTCCGCAGAGGATTCTATCGAGAAAAAGCCGACGGTTTCAACAACTCCACAGTTTGGACAGAGAATTCCCCTCGCTTACAGTGGCAAGGTCCTGTAAGCATGCAGGCTGCTCAAATGGCCTATTCCCCAACCAAAGGTATTCTATGTCTTGGAGTAACATCAACCCACAACCGCTACACTGAACAATCCCCAATACCAATCTTGTTGAGTGCCTTCAAGGACAAGGCATGGCACAACTATTCCCCCACCTATTTCACTCCTGTTTTTTGCGACTCCAATCAGGAAGCCCAAAAACAATTCAATAACCAACGCAATGGTATTTACCCTTATCCTTTAAGACATCCTTTCAATCTTATTATAGACCCACTGCACCCAGAATACGTCATCATAGGATCTATGTTCTCCGGGGCTGTTGTAATGAATCTGAACAACATCACTGGGCAAATAATGCACTTCAGTTATCCCACCGATACTTATTATACAAAATATCCAGGGTTTGAAGCCATTATGCCTGGCAATAATAAGATATGCCCTGCGCTTTATCCATGCGGAACTGATGCTGACGGCAATATATGGCTATATTTCACCGATACTTTGGATAGTAGTGGAAATGGCCCTGGAGTCAATATGTTTTACTGGACTCCAGATTCCCGTAAAGAAGCTATGGACAGACAGGATGTCGCACACGGGGGGGAATGGAAAAAACTGTTCTTCCCTTATGACCCGAGTATCACATTGCCTGGTAGAAGATCTATAGGCTGCACTCTGAGACATCCGAACAATCAGAGCAAACTGGTATTCTATCCTAAGGGATCCGTCCAGAACATTATAATTGCCGATCATAAGGGTTCCTTGAATGATAGTTCAGACGATGAAGTTTACATGATAAAGCACTATGCAACATCCACAGGACTTCTGACAAACAACGGCTACATAAATACCATTGTGGAGGACCCAGTCACCGGCGACGTCATCGTTCCTGTTGCCAGCAACCTGGTCCGCTTCAATCCGAACTCTCCCGTAACCAACAATACGATCGAGGCCGAGATTGTCAGCATCACAAACCGTGACGGCTCGACGACACCCGTGGCTCAGAATCAAACAATATACGCCATATCGTTCGATGAATACAACCGCATGTGGATCGGAACCAGCAACAATGGGGTATACGGCATATCCGCAGACCGCAAGGAGCTGATCGCCCATTACACCACCGACAACTCCCCCCTGCTGTCCAACTGCATCAACGATGTCTGCTGGAATCCCGACACACAGGAACTGTTCATTGCCACTGACGGCGGAATCATGTCCATGAATCCATATACTCCCAATACAGGCAATGGCCAGGCATCCCCAAGCGTCGAGCCGACTTTAATCACTCCTGACTATGCCGGAACAGTCCGTCTGCACAACATTCCTGCAGGGATTTCAATAATAGTAGAGGATGAGAAAGGCCACCAGGTCGCCTCGCTTGCCGCACCTGTCAACAGTCAGACAGTCTGGGACACCTGCGACTACGACGGCAATCTGGTTCCCGCCGGCATATACACTTTCCATGACCTGTCCGGCTTGATGAATGACATTAAAGTCACAATTCTGAGATAAGTCAATCTTAAAACTGCCGTTGGAAAAAATTCTGGCGGCAGCATTTTTATTCCTCTGTCTTATTCAGTATCTCCAGCGCGTTTCTGGTTGCCACCAGGCAGCAGTTCATGCAGTGTTCGCGACCGCGGTTCTGTTTTCCGCAACAGACTGTACCGAAATGATCGCGAAATTCCTCATACATCTCCCGTGCCGCCATCGTGGCGCCCTTACGATCCGAACCCATCGCGAGTCCAACCGTCATGACAGCACCGCTCAAGGCTCCGCAGGTTCCCTCCGCGAATGTAGCCCCGATTCCGCCACGGAATCCCACCGCCAGGGACCTTAGCGTCTCATCGTCCAGTTCACAACCAGCAGCATGACTTATGGCCAACGCAGTCGTTTCCGAACACGATGTCCCCTCCATCCTCAATGAACTCACCTCTTCCTCAACTTTTGCAATATCTATTTCCATGACGCAAAATTAATAAAAATATACGGATTCCATATTATTATTGCAAAGCATCTATTGTGAATGGCACATATATTTACTAAATTTGCGGATATAAACCGCACACCTCAATCATATGGATTATACATATCTGCGTCCTGCAAAAAGAGATTGCGCTAAAATCTTGGCTGAAAGTTTTGCAAATCGTTCAAATACCTTAGGCATCCGATGTATTTCCAACGTAACGTTAAGGAAATTGGGACAATTGATGGATCCAGAGCCATCGGATTCTCTTTTAGCGGATGATTGCGATTTCTGTTCTGAAATCATCGGCACCGACATGCCGCCATTAACCCATATAGCCGGCAAATGCCTATACGCCGGATTCATCCGCAAGTCGTGGGGGCATTTCCTTATGAATTCCACCGCACGGCTTTGGCCCCTGTACACTGACAATGCCGACAACAGATACGACCATATTGTCTTCTTCTGCGAGGGAGACTCTGACAAAATGCCCGAGGGAAACTTCAAGGAATTCCTGCGTCTAGCCGGCATACTCCCAAAATGTATTGTGCTTCCGGAAACATGCCATTTCGATAATCTCTATGTGCCAGAACTCTCCCTTAAGCTGGAAAGTCATTGGTCGGAGGAATTTTTTCTCCCATTCATCAAAGTTCGGGAATCCGCACTGGAAGAAACGCCCTCCATCCCACATTCAAAAGGCGTGATTCTTACTAGATCGAGATGGAACGCCAAAAATCACATGCAAATAAACGTCGAGAGTATCGAGGATCTGTTTGCATCAAACGGCTATCGATGTGTCGCCCCTGAGCAACTGACTCTTTCGCAATTGATTGTCGCGATGGAAGGCGCAGACGAAATCGTATCATTCTCCGGTTCCACAGCCCATAATTTCCTTTTTTCCGGAAAAAAGAGGCTCGTTACGCTTGAAAGATGCGCCGCCAACAACATGTACCAGACAGCCATCAACCTGAATTCCGAATTTCGCAGCACTCCGGTGGATTGTTTTTGGCAACCGATGCCCGTTTTAAGCACTGACAATCTTACCATCTATGGTTTTACCCGTGAACTTCAGAAATTCGCCATTGATCGCGGTTTCTCAGTACTGCCTGGCGACAACAGTACCGAACTGGCTCCTATCAAAGAATTCCGGCAGTTTCTGAAAATATATCGTCGTCATTACGGATATGGATATCCGCTGCATTCATATGAATCCGCTCAATTCCCAGCCATTGCTGAAGCCTGTCTGGAATCACGCCCCCGCTACGCACGCTATCTGGACCGTCGGATTCCCATCCAATGGGCAGATTTCCTGTCACCCCGGGTCTGGGTACGCTACCTCCGCGATCTTATTCACCACAGGAAAACATGGTGAGTTATTACTGCTCTCTATTTTTAACATTTCCCTGCGTCGGATTTTTTTGGATATTTCCGCGCGGGGAATTAATTTTGCATTTTCATTTTTAGAAAGTCAAAATGGAACTGATAAAGCATGAATGCGGAATCGCAATGATTCGCCTTCTGAAGCCTCTGTCCTATTATAAAGAGAAGTATGGGTCGGAATTCTACGGACTCAACAAACTCTATCTCCTGATGGAAAAGGAGCATAACCGCGGACAGGAGGGAGCCGGTGTCGGCTGCGTCCGGATGGACGTCCAACCCGGCAGCGAGTATATATTCCGCGAGCGTGCGCAGGGAAACGATGCCATACGTGAGGTGTTCGCCAACATTGGCCACACCATCCAGGAGGCCCGGAGTCATGACGGCAATGACTCCGGCCTTCCTTTTATAGGGGAGGTACATGGGCCACCTGCGTTACTCCACCACCGGCCGCTCGGGCATCAGCTACGTCCATCCCTTTCTGCGGCGCAACAACTGGAGCTCGCGCAACATGCTGCTGTGCGGCAACTTCAACATGACCAACGTAGACGAGATCTTCGACCAGATCACCGCCACCGGCCAGCATCCACGACTTCTGGCCGACACTTTCCTGCTCCTGGAGCAGATGGGCCACGCCCTGGACCGTGAGAACGAGCGCTTGTTCTCCGTACACCACAACGCAGGACTCCGCGGACTTCCCCTGTCTCACGCCATAGCCCGCGACCTGAACGTAAGCAACATGCTGCACCGATGCTCGCCCACATGGGACGGCGGCTACGTGATCTGCGGAATCGTCGGCAACGGCGATATGTTCGCCATGCGCGACCCCAACGGAATCCGTCCCGCCTTCTACTACGCCGACGACGAGGTGGTGGTGGTGGCCTCCGAACGCCCTGTGATCCAGACCGCCTTCGACGCGCAGGTGGAGGATGTACATGAACTTAAGCCCGGATCCTCGATCATAGTGGACCGCGACGGCACCTGGCGCATCGAACAGATCCTGCCGGAAGGCAGGAACCAGCGCTGCTCGTTCGAGCGAATCTATTTCTCACGCGGTTCCGACAGGGATATCTACATGGAACGCAAGGAATTAGGCGCCAACCTTGTGCCTCGTGTCCTGAAAGCCATTGACAATGACATAGACCATACCGTGGTCTCTTTCATCCCGAATACCGCCGAGGTGGCCTTCTACGGCCTTGTCGAAGGCCTTGAGAACCACTTGATACGCTCCAAAATCGATAAGATCCACGAACTCTCCGCCACAGGCCGACTCACCGACGAGAACATCGACCGCATCCTGCGACGCCGCGTCCGTAAGGAGAAAGTCGCCATCAAGGACATCAAACTGCGGACATTCATCGCCGAAGGGTCCACACGCAACGACCTGGCGGCGCATGTCTACGACGTGACCTACGGTTCGGTCAATCCCGACGACAATCTGGTGGTGATCGACGACAGCATAGTCCGCGGCACCACCCTCCGCGAATCCATAATCCGTATCCTGGACCGTCTGAATCCCAGGAAGATCGTAGTGGTATCCTCCTCGCCGCAGGTTAGGTTTCCCGACTGCTACGGCATCGACATGAGCCGTATGCATGAGTTCATCGCCTTCCGCGCCGCCATCCGGCTGCTCCAGGAACGAGACATGCAACACGTCATCAACGACGTGTACCGCCGCTGCAAGGAGCAGGACGGACTGCCTAAGGAACAGATCGTGAACCACGTCAAGGACATATACGCACCCTTCACCGACCAGGAGATCGCCGCCAAGATCGCCGAGATGCTTACACCCGATGGCACCCGCGCCCAGGTGGAGATAGTGTTCCAGGGAATCGACGAGATGCACAAGGCGATTCCGGACCATCCCGGCGACTGGTATTTCACCGGCGACTACCCGACACCCGGCGGCAACCGTCTGGTGAACCGCGCCTTCATCAACTACTACGAAGGCCATTCCGAACAAAGAGTCTGAACAGAATAAAAACCAAATAAAGTGGAAACCAAGTATATATTTGTCACCGGAGGCGTCGTTTCCTCGCTCGGCAAGGGCATCATCTCCGCATCGCTGGCACGGCTGCTGCTGTCGCGCGGTTACAAAGTAACCATCCAGAAGTTCGACCCCTACATCAACGTGGACCCCGGCACCCTGAACCCATATGAACACGGCGAGTGCTACGTCACCGTGGACGGCCATGAGGCTGACCTGGACTTAGGCCATTACGAGCGTTTCACCAACATACAGACCACACGCCACAACAACGTGACCAGCGGCCGCGTGTTCCAGTCCGTCATAAACAAGGAACGTCACGGCGACTACTTAGGCAAGACCGTACAGATCATCCCACACATCACCGATGAGATCAAGCGCAACATCAAGAGCCTGGGCAACACGGGAAAATATGATTTTGTGATTACCGAGATCGGCGGTACAGTCGGCGATATCGAGTCAGCGCCGTTCCTGGAGGCCGCCCGTCAGCTCCGCTGGGAACTGGGGCGAAGCGCCTTGTTCATTCATCTCACCTATGTTCCCTTCCTGCATGCCGCCGGAGAACTGAAGACCAAGCCCACCCAGCATTCGGTCAAGGCGCTCCAGTCCGCCGGTATACAGCCAGACATCCTGGTGCTTCGCACCGAGCATGACCTTCCGGCCGCGATGCGCCGCAAGGTGGCCCAGTTCTGCAACATGGAGGCCGATGCCGTGATCCAAAGCCTCGACGCACCTTCCATCTACCATGTCCCCCTGCTGATGCACGAGCAGAATCTCGACGGCATGGTTGTGGACAAGACCGGTGCCGAACCGAAGGGGGAACCGGACCTGACCCGCTGGAACGACTTCCTGACCCGCTTGAACGCCGCGAAGAAATCAGATACCGTCCTGCATATCGGCCTGGTGGGCAAATATGTGGAGCTGCAGGATGCCTACAAGTCCATCGACGAGTCTATGCTGCAGGCCTCCGCGTATTGCGGCTGCAGGCTGGAACTGGAACATATACACTCCGAGAAAGTGACCGAAGCCAATGTGGAAGAGAAACTGAAGGATCTGGATGGCGTCATCATCGCCCCGGGATTCGGCCAGCGTGGCATCGAGGGAAAGTTCATCGCACTGAAGTGGTGCCGGGAGCATGACGTACCCACTTTCGGCATATGTCTGGGCATGCAGTGCATGGTGATTGAATACGCGCGCAACGTGTTAGGCCTTGAAGACGCCAACTCCACCGAGATGGACCCGCACACCACACACAACGTCATCGACCTGATGGAGGAGCAGAAAAGCATCGTGAACATGGGGGGCACCATGCGCTTGGGAGCCTATGAATGCCGTCTGAAGGAAGGCTCACGTCCACATGAGGCGTACGGCAAGGAGATTGTGAGCGAACGCCACCGCCACCGCTTCGAGTTCAACAACGACTACCGCGATCGCTTCGAGCAGTCCGGCATGGCCTGTGTCGGCGAGAATCCCGATACCGGACTCGTGGAGGTGGTGGAGGTTCCCTCGCTCCGCTGGTTTGTCGGCACCCAGTACCACCCTGAATACCAATCCACGGTCCTTGACCCCAACCCCCTCTTCATGGCCTTCACCCGCGCCGCCCTGGCCTACCGCGCCGCCAAGTGCAAGTAATGTGTGCGGAGCCGTCTGTCATTGCGGAAGCGGTCGCCATGATGCGGAGCCGTCTGTCATTGCGGAAGCGGTCGCCATGATGCGGAGCCGTCTGTCTTTGCGGAAGGCTTTAGCCTCGTCTGCCTTGAGTCGGCATCGGCACAAGCGAAGGATAGGCGGCAATTGTGGCGGCGACTGCGTTCAGATCAAGGCAACGCTTCCGAGTCAAGTCGGCACCGCCCACCGGTGCCACTATCAGCAGTCTCCCCTCCTCGCATAGCTGGAAACTGCCCCCGATTGGCTTGAACCGTTCTCCCATTGGCTCCGGCCGGATCTCAATGATCCGGCCGCCCGCCTCAATCGCCGCTGCCCGGACTTCCTTCTCAGCCTTACTTATGAACGGAGACACCAGGATTCCACCGCTTTTTGCAATGAACAACCAGTGCTTCCGGTTCTTGTCAAGTTCCTGGTGAGTCCAGGCCCTATGCACCACGACAGGCTCAATGACAGCGTGTTTCAGCAGGAAGAAGTTGCCATAGGCTTCCACCTCCATACCGTTGATGGCAAAATGTCTGACGCGCCGGAAATAGTCCGGACGGAACTTTCTGACCGCCAGCCTGTGCGGATTCTCCTTGACATATCTAATCAATACATCCAGACTCCGCTTAGGATGCAGGATCTGGTCATTGTAACCCTCGCTGAAGAACTTGTCGAAACGCCTCTTGAAATGCGCCACTATGGTGCCGAGCGGCTCCTTCCGCTCCTGCTGTATGAACAGAACGATATGCACATGATCCGGCATTATGGCGTACTGATAGACTTTCACCCCAAGTTCGAACAGCGGCAGATTCCATATTGCCTTGCGAATCTGATGGCCGAGTGGTGAAAGATCCACATAAGCGCAGCCAGGCTGACCGGGAGGGATACGGCAGTCGCCTGCTATTTCACCGAAATTAGAGATGCCCGGCTTCTTTTTCAAAGTAATCATGTAGATGCACCGGGACCGGTAGTCATGGTAGAAGGACCGTTTGTTCTGTTCCGGCATAGGCATGGGGATTTTCAGGTCAAATGGAATCAATTCAAGCAGTTGCCGAAACGAATTGCGGCTGATATAGACAGGAGCCTTGGTCTGCTCATAGCGACAGACAAGGCTAAAGCCATGCGCAAAAACAAACGGCATCCGCACATTTCAACAACGCGCCGACGGTACCTTTTATTGCACCATGCCCCGTTTTCCCCAATTTCCTCCGGAACCGCAGGTCGGCGCGGAGCCGTCTGTTCCACGCGGAGGGCTTCAGCCACGGCCAGTCTGCGCGGAGCTGTCTGTTCCACGCGGAGGGCTTCAGCCACGGCCAGTCTGCGCGGAGCCGTCTGTTCCACTCGGAGGGCTTCAGCCGAGTTTGGTCTGTGTGGAGTCATGCGGAGTGTGAACAATCGGGGCGTATGGGGCGTTATGTCTGTTGGAAAGTGAAATCAAATAAACTCAAGGAATTTATGGAAAAGTACATTTGTGAAGTTTGCGACTGGGTATATGACCCGGCTGTAGGTGATCCTGACGGCGGTATCGCCCCGGGTGTTGCATTCTCGGACCTTCCCGATGACTGGGTATGCCCTGTCTGTGGAGTCGGCAAGGACCAGTTCGCGCCTGTAAAGTAAATTAAGATTAAGGTTATAAAGAACAGGGGGATGCATCAGCGATTCTGATGCATCCCCCTGTTTTATTCATAGGGTCCTGACCTGGGGCGCCAATCAGGGAACAGTCCGTTACTGCAGGCTCTCACGGCTTAACTGTCGATGTCGATGTCGAAATCATCGCCGAAAAGGTCGGAATCGGCGGCGCGGTCATCGGCGTTGTTGGAAAGAAAGCCATCGTTGTTTTCATCGATCTCCTCCTCCGGCATGCGTTTGGCTTCCTTGCCGGGCAGGAAGGGATTGCCGGGCTTGCGCTTCTCATCGCGCTTGGCCTTCATCACCTCGATGATCTTCTGCGACAGTTCCTGGGCCAGTTCGGGATTCTCGGCGATGACGTTCTTCACGGCGTCACGTCCTTGTCCCAGTTTGTTGCCGTTGTAACTGAACCATGCGCCGGACTTCTTGATCACGCCGTGCTCCACACCCAGGTCGACAATCTCCCCCGAGCGGCTGATGCCTTCGCCGAACATTATGTCGAACTCGGCCTTCATGAACGGAGGCGCCACCTTGTTCTTCACCACCTTCACCTTCGCAAGGCGGCCGATGGGAGTATCGTCCTTCTTGATGACAGCAGCAGGGCGAATCTCTATACGCACGGAACTGTAGAACTTCAGCGCGTTGCCACCGGTGGTAACCTCGGGATTTCCGAACATCACGCCGATTTTCTCACGAATCTGATTGATGAATATGCAGCAGGTGCGTGTGCGGGAGATAGAACCTGTCAGCTTGCGCATGGCCTGCGACATCAGGCGCGCATGGAGACCCACGTTCTTGTCGCCCATCTCACCCTCGATCTCAGCCTTTGGAGTCAACGCAGCCACAGAATCCACCACCAGTACGTCGATGGCGCCGGAGTTGATCAGCTGCTCGGCTATGTCCAGAGCCTGCTCGCCGTTATCTGGCTGGGCGATCCACAGGCTGTTGACGTCAACACCCAGTTGCTCGGCATAGAAACGGTCGAAAGCGTGCTCGGCGTCGATGATGGCGCAGATACCGCCAGCCTTCTGGGCCTCGGCAATCACATGTATGGCCAGAGTGGTCTTACCCGATGATTCCGGACCATAGATCTCGGTGATACGGCCACGGGGCAGACCCCCTACGCCCAAGGCATAGTCCAGGCCCAGCGATCCTGTGGAGATCACCTCGACATCCTGGACCTTGTCATCGCCCAGACACATCACCGTGCCGGAACCGAAGTCCTTCTCCAGGTGCTCCATCGTCACGCCCAGGGCCTTCAGCTTGGCCGCACGGTCGTTCGCAGGCGCCGCGTCTTTGCCGGCTGCCGGTTTCTTCTTCTTTTCTGCCATATATATTGTGTATTTATTTTCGGTTGGTTTTCCAATCACAAAATTACAACAAAATCTTGCAGATACCTAATTTTCAACCGACTTTTTATACTTAAATAAAACTAATGCGCTGCCACATTGTTGCAGTCAGCGGTTCAGTTTCATCAACATCTCGTTGCGCGCGTCGTAGAATGCCAGACCTCCGTCGGCCGTACGTCCGTAGGACACAATGGCCGGAAGGGCTGTCTGCAGACCCTGCTCCACCGACATATCCGGACATGCCATGCGCGTGGACATACCCTTGCCGAACGTGATGGCGGTATAGTTGGTCTGGAAATCACCGCGGACGCTGTTGCATCCGGTGGTGCAGAAGTATTGACCCTGCCTGTCGAAGGTGATTGTCAACGGATCCTCCACGGTGGACTTCAATTCCTTGCCGTTCAGTTCACGGATGGTCCATTTTCCCTCCAGGGTGGAGATGGAGTAGTCCTGGTAACCCTTGCGGAGGGTCATCACCGGGGAGTTGCCGCTGAGCAGCTGCACCTCTCCGTTCTTCAGGCCACGGTAGCCGGTGGTGTTCTCCAGAGCCAGTTTTATGTTGTCCTCCAGAGTCATGTCGGGGCAAGCCATCAGTGTTCCGGCCACACGGCTGAAAGTCAGCGCGCCGGCAGGAGCATCCTTGCTGAAATCGCACATCAGCTGGTTGCAGCTGCCGTTGGCGGTCAGACGACCGTTCTGCACATCGAACGCCAGATACGGCGCGCTCTGAGCGTCAGCAGGAACGACGCTCTGCCCGTTCACCGAAATCACGTTCCATTTGCCTGCCAGGGAGGCCATGTCAATCGACCTGTAGCTGCTGCAACCGCCCAGGGTAAGCGCAACGGCGACAGCACACAAGATATTCATGCTTGTTTTCATAGTTTTCCTTACTTTGATTTTCATTCTATATTGTAGACAACCGACAGGGCAAAAAGTTGAAAAAGGGGAGCCGCGATTGCGGTCCCCCCCTCATAAACACATGTAGGATTCTCTACAATCAGCAGTAACCCGGCTTCTTGAGCAGACGGAACATGTTGGACTTGTACGCCTCCACGCCCGGCTGGTTGAAGGGATTGACACCCAGCAGATAGCCGCTGATGCCGCAAGCCTTCTCGAAGAAGTAGATCAACTGGCCCAGATTGTACTCGTCGATCTTCTCGATCTCGACGCGCATATTGGGCACATTGCCGTCTACATGGGCCATCTTCGTGCCGAGCTCGGCCATCTTGTTGACCTCGTCGATACGCTTGCCGGCCAGATAGTTCAGGCCGTCCAGATTCTCCTGGTCCTCGGGTATGCGACGCTCCAGGCCGACATTGGCCACCGATACCACAGTCTCGAAGATGGTGCGCTCGCCGTCCTGTATCCACTGACCCATGGAGTGAAGGTCCGTGGTGAAGTCCACGCTTGCGGGGAAGATACCCTTGCCGTCCTTACCCTCGCTCTCGCCGTAGAGCTGCTTCCACCACTCCGACACATAATGCAGACGGGGATCGAAGTTCACCAGGATCTCGATCTTCTTGCCGGAACGGTACAGGGCGTTACGCATACGGGCATAAACCAGCGACAGGTTGGAGTCATCGGTGGCGGTTGTAGCCTTCTCCATGTCTACGGCACCCTGCAGCAGGGCCTTGATGTCATGGCCGTCGACAGCGATTGGCAGCAGTCCCACGGGAGTCAGCACGGAGAAACGGCCGCCCACGTTGTCGGGGATGATGTAAGTCTCATATCCCTCGTTGTCGGCCATGGTGCGGAGGGCGCCCTTGCGGGCATCGGTGATGGCCACGATCAGTTTCCTGGCCTCATCCTTGCCTGCCTGCTTCTCCAGCAGTTCCTTCAGGATACGGAAGGCGATGGCAGGTTCGGTGGTAGTTCCTGACTTGGAGATCACGATTATACCGAACCGCTTGCCCGTCAGCAGCCGCTCCAGCTGGGCGGTGTACTCCTCGCCGATGTTCTGGCCGGCGTACAGCACCTTCGGGTTGCCGGGAGTCGGAGCGTAGTATGCGTCGAAATTGCTCTCCAATGCGGTGTTGACAGCCTTGGCGCCCAGATAGGAGCCGCCGATGCCGATGCATACCACATAGTCGCAGTTCTCGCGCAGACGTTTGGCGGTCGCCTCGATGGAGGCCACCAGCTCGGCCGGGGTCTCTTCGGGAAGACGTACCCAGCCCAGGAAATCGTTGCCCAGGCCTGTGCCTTCCTCAACGGTCTTCAGCGCGGCCACGGCCTCCGGGCCCATGGCGTCGTACTCCTTCTCAGCGAACTTCAGCGCGTCCTGAATGTTCAGTTCAATACTTTTCATAATATTTTGGGTTAAACAAGTAACATTATAACAAATCTATCTGTCCGAAAAACCACCCTGCAACTGTTAAAACGACCTAAAGAATCATGAGAACCGTTCAGCCACAGGGGCGAGCTCGAGCCTCGGACTGGCGTTTTCGTAAAGAATCCTGTACATTGCGTCCAGAATCGGCATCTCCACCTTCGGTCCGTTCTGATTGATGCGGTAGATGCACCTGGTGCCGTAGTAGCCCTCGGCCACCATCTCCATTTCCATTATGGCGGCCTTTACACTGTAGCCTTTGCCTATCATCGAGCCGAAATTGTGGTTTCGGCTGAATTTGGAGTAGGATGTGACAAGCAGGTCGCCCAGATAGGCGGACCTGCAGATGTCGCGACCAGGCATCGGAGCGATGGTGTCCATGAAGCGCCGCATCTCGCGCACGGCGTTGCTGACGGTCATGGCTATGAAGTTGTCGCCTGTCTTCTGGCCGTGGATCATTCCGGCGGCTATGGCGTAGACGTTCTTCAGCACGGCGGCATACTCTATGCCGTCCACATCGTTGCTCAGGATGGTGCGCATCCGCTTACCGTCGAGCATGGCGGCGAAGTCAGCGCAGCGCCTGGGGTCACGGCATCCGATCGTCAGGAACGACGGACGGTCCAGCGCCACCTCCTCGGCATGGCAGGGGCCGCCGATCACCAGCAGCCTGTCGTCATGGCATCCGAAACGCTTCTTCATGTAGTCTGTCACTATCATGTCGGTGTCCCCTACCATACCTTTGACCGCCGAGACAATGTTCTTCTCACTTATATCCTCGGTGATCAGGTCCAGTGTCTGGCGCAGATAGGGCGACGGTGTGACCAGCAGCAATGTATCAGCGTCGCGGCACACTGCGTTGATGTCCGACGAGAAGTCAATCCGCGCCGGATCGAAATCCACGTCGGTCAGATAGGTGGGATTGTGCCCGAAACGTACAAAATCGTCGATGCGGTCCTGCCGGTGGAAGTACCATCCGATACGGTCGCAGTTGCCCAGCAGCAGCTTGGCAAGCGCCGTTGCCCAGCTGCCGCTGCCGATAACCGCAATCTTGCCCATCATGTTCATGGGCTTTATTCTTTTGGAGTTTCTTCCTTATCGTTCTCGGCGTTGGGACGCTTCTCGGGACGCATCTGGGGGAAGAGCAGCACCTCCTGGATTGTGGACTGGCCGGTAAGAAGCATGGCCAGACGGTCCATGCCGATACCCATGCCCGATGTGGGAGGCATACCGTACTCCAGCGCGCGGATAAAGTCGGCGTCGATCACCATGGCCTCGTCGTCGCCCTTGTCGGCCAGTTTCATCTGCTCCACGAAACGCTCGTACTGGTCGATCGGGTCGTTCAACTCGGAGTAGGCGTTACACAGTTCCTTGCCGTTGACCATCAGTTCGAAACGTTCGGTCAGTTCCGGATTCTCGCGGTGACGCTTTGTCAGCGGCGACATCTCGACGGGATAGTCGATGATGAAAGTGGGCTGGATGTAGGTTCCCTCGCACTTCTCGCCGAAGATCTCGTCGATCAATTTGCCCTTGCCCATGGTCTTGTCCACCTCCACGCCGTTGGCGTCGCAGAACTCGCGGAGCTCATCCTCGGTCTTGCCGTCGATGTCGAAGCCCGTCTTGTCAAGTATCGCCTGGCGCATGGTGACGCGGGGATAAGGGGGCTGGAAGTCGATCTCGTTGTCGCCTACCTTTACCTTGGTGGTGCCGTTCACATCCATGGCGATCTTGGCCAGCATGTTCTCGGTGAAGTTCATCATCCACTTGTAGTCCTTGTAAGCCACATAGATCTCCATGCAGGTGAACTCAGGGTTGTGGGTGCGGTCCATTCCCTCGTTGCGGAAGTTGCGGCTGAACTCATAGACGCCCTCGAAACCGCCGACAATCAGACGCTTCAGGTACAGTTCGTTGGCGATACGGAGGTACAACGGGATGTCCAGGGCGTTATGATGGGTGATGAACGGACGGGCGGCGGCGCCGCCGGGGATGGCCTGGAGCACGGGGGTATCCACCTCCAGCATTCCGTTGGCGTTGAAGTACTCACGCATGGAGTTGAACATACGGGTACGTTTCAGGAATATATCGCGCACGCCGGGATTGACCACCAGGTCCACGTAACGCTGACGGTAACGCAGTTCAGGATCGGTAAAGGCATCGTAGGCCACTCCGTCCTTCATCTTGACGATGGGCAGGGGACGTAGGCTCTTGCTCAGCACGGTCAGGCTGCGGGCGTGTATGGAGATCTCGCCGGTCTTTGTGCGGAACACCTCGCCAGAGATGCCAACGAAGTCTCCGATGTCAAGAAGTTTCTTGAAAACGGTGTTGTACAGTTCCTTATCCTCGCCGGGGCAGAGGTCGTCACGGCTTACGTACACCTGAATACGGCCATCGGCGTCCTGCAGCTCCATGAAGGAGGCTTTGCCCATGATTCGACGGGACATCACGCGGCCGGCTACGCTGACCTGACGCGGCTCCGCGTCATCCTGGAAATTCTCTTTAATCTCGGCGCTGTGTCCGGTGACTGGAAACTCGGCCGCGGGATATGGTTCGATGCCCATATCGCGCATGGCCTGGAGGCTGTTGCGGCGAACTATCTCCTGTTCGCTAAGCTCGTGGTTTGCCATTATCTATATTCTTTCCTTATGATTTCAAAAACCTTGTTAATCAAAAATAATTGACTGTGTCGGGATGCTCGGGGTCAGGCTCGATGGTGGGGTCGTAACCCTCGTCAGGAGCCATGATATCGGGCTCGTCCAGGTCGGACATCGTGTCCGTGACCGGCGCTGCGGTGTCGATCACCGGATTCTGATAGGTGAAGATCGCCTCCTCCACCACCGTATCGCTCGGAATTGCCGATTCATCCTGCTCGTCCGTTCCGGCGGGGGCATGGAGAGTCTCGGAATGGAGTGTGGTGGTCATCATCAAGAGTCCGAATACAAAGAACAGCACGGCGCACGTCGTGAGCATCCAGTCGATGGCCAGCAGACGCGTCACCGGCTCCTCCCGGTCCGAATCTTCCGAGCCGCCGGCCGTACGCGATATCAACGCCGCCAAAGGCAAGATGGAATATGCCAGCCATATACCGCCCACCCAGTACAGGGATATAAAACCCACCTCCGGGCCGAGCAGCCCCACCAGACCCATCAGCACACCGGCCAGACCGGCCGTTGCGATAAGCCATGCCAACAGCGCGAGGCCGCAGCTCCTGCCGCTCCCGGGACCGCGGAAATCAACGGCCCTACGGAACCAGGGTGTGATGAAGTTGCTCTCGAACCATCCCTCGCGGACCCTGTTGGGGTTGTATATCTGATTGATTTTCATTCGCTTATATCACAATACAAGCGCGTATCATATCTCTCCGCGCCGCAAATCATTGCTGTTCAGTTACAAAATTACTCTTTTTTCTCCGATTTGCCAAAAACCAAGGCCCCATTCCCACAAATAATCAACGCATGGGAACAGAGCCTAAGCGGGCTTGAGGGATTACATTCCCCTAAAGGAGCCGAATATGGAACGCCGGAGTCTATTCCAGACTGAAGTCTACGTTTACCTCGGCCGGAGCGTCGACGGGGGTTCCGTCCTTGTCAGCTGGAATCCATTTCGGCATACCCTTGACCAATCGTATCGACTCGGCCTCCAGGTCCGGGTCCACCATCCGCTTGATCTTAATGGTGCCTATGGTACCGTCGGCCTTGACGGTGAACACCACTCCGACCACACCTTCGATACCGTTGTCCCTGGCGGCCTGCGGATACTTCATGTTCTCGGTGATGTATTTATCCAAAGCCGCCTTTCCTCCCGGGAACTGAGGCTTGTCTGCAGCCACGGCGCCAACCGCGATGCCTATAACGGCCAACAATGTGATCAAAAACTTCTTCATAATCCTTTCTTATTGAAGTTACAACCTTTAGACATCTCCCTCTCAGGAAAGTTTAAAGGTGGATTATCTCCTCGATTGACTTGAGTGTCAGGGTAGCGGACTTCAGGCCGGGAGCGGACACCCTGACCTTGATGTCACCGGGACGTCCGTTTGATTTTACCACGCCCAAGGCCTTACCCTCGTCCGTTACGCGCTCGGCATGGAAATAACCCTTAGGATCCTTGGGATTACCGGAACCGGTGGCCAGCACCTCCGCGTTCCCTTCGACCGTGAACTTCAATGGCACGGCCGCATCCGTAACGACATTCCCCTTCTTGTCCACCACTTCGGCAAGCACATATGCCAGCGACTGCGGTTCAGAGGATATCCGGGTCCTGTCTGCCCTGAGGCGTATGGAGTACGGCTTGCCGGATGTGACGAGTTTCTCTTCATAAGCCTTGGCACCGTTGGAGTCATACGCTACCGCCACAAGCTCGCCGGGAGTGTAGTCCACGGAATATACAGCCTTGAAGGCATGCAGACGGTCCGTGGGGCAGCGCCCTAAGGACGTGCCGTTCAGGAACAGTTCCACCTCCGGATAGGTTGAAGTCACCTCAACCTCAACCGGCTTGCCTTCATGACCGGGCCAGTTCCATGAATCCTTTGTTGGATACACGGCCCACAGTCCCTCTTTAATCTTACCCTTGTAACCCTGCGGTTCGCGGACGGCAAGGTGCATCCTCGGATCCGGGGAGTAAAGCATTTCACGATAATATGAAATCGGTTTGCGTACGCCGATTATGTCGATATCGCCGCAGTATGAGTTGTGCCATGGCCAAAGGGGACGATGGTAATGCTCGCCTTCCGGATCACCTTCGTACCAGCAACGCCCGATACCGGATTCTCCGATATAGTCAATGCCGGTCCATACGAAATCACCGATCACATAGGGCAGGTCGTTTACCTTCTTCCAGTTCCTGAACGCGTCGCGTGGATAAGACTCAGTCTGCCATATGATCCTGGACGGAACCCGTTGATGGTCGCCTTCGGCCTTGTGAAGCATGTAGTTGTAGCCTATCACCTCATGCTGTGCCGCGAGCGGGTCGTAGATTTCCCATTGCGGATCCCATGACGCCAATGCCTGTGTCACGGGACGTGTCCCGTCCAGATTGCGGCAGAGGTTGCCGAAATCCCGTGCCCTCTCTACGGCTTGAGGCGACTTGCGCTCTATGATCTCGTTGCCGATGCTCCAGGCTATCACCGATGGATGGTTGCGGTCACGCTCCACCATGGCCGAGATGTCCGATTGCCACCAGTCGTCGATCAACTCATGGTAATCATGTTTGTTCTTCTCTGCCTTCCAGCCGTCGAACGCCTCGTCGATGACCAGGAGGCCTATGCTGTCGCAGGCATCCAGAAACGCCGGCGCCGGTGGATTGTGCGATGTGCGCACGGCATTGAATCCGGCATTCTTCAACAGCCTTACTTTCCGGACTTCGGCATCGTCGTACGAGGCCGCGCCCAGGATGCCGTTGTCGTGATGCACGCATGCGCCGGTGACCAGCATCGGCTTCCCGTTCAGGCGGAAACCTCCGTCGGCTGAATATTCAATCGTACGGAATCCGAACTTCTCAATCTCGGTTTCCTTGGACCCGTCAGGAAGAGAAAGAGTGACTTCCGCGGTATAAAGAGCGGGGTTGGCAGGACTCCATAAATCGGGGCGATCCACGGTAATCTCGTATGAGCAATATTTCAGGCTTTCACCGGGGAGGATGGCGACGCTGTCGGTCAGAGTTCGGTCACCGACGGAAACCGTCACCGGAATTTTCAAAGCCTGACCTGCCGTCTTGGCATCGGTATCCACGATGGTGAAGTCAATTAGCGCCACCCCTCGCTCCGCAGTAACCACGGGTGTCTTGATCCGCAGACTCCAAGGCTTTACATACACATCTCCATGAGGCTCAAGCCACACATGGCGGTATATGCCCGAGCCGGTGTACCAGCGGCTGTTCTTCTGCCGGGAATTGTCCACCTCCACTGCAATCACATTGTCGCCGGCCTTCAGTTCCGGTCCGACCTCGCAACGGAAGGAACTGTATCCGTACGGATGTCCGCCCACTTTCTTGCCATTGACATAGACGGTGCTGTTCATGTAGGCGCCTTCGAAATACAGGTCCGTCGGCTTGCCTACCCGTTCTGCGGGAATATTGACGATACGGCGGTACCATCCCTTGCCCGTAGGCAGATAGCCACCATCGTTGCCGGAAGGCTCGTCACGGTTGAAATCGTTCAGGACACTCCAGTCGTGAGGCAACGACACCGGCATCCATCCGGTGGAATTAAAATCCACACGCTCGAAACCGGGAGATTCCTGCTGCGTGAACAGCCAGTCCCCGTCCATGAGCATGCGGTTAGCCGGGATGCCGAAACATTGGAACGTCCCGAAGATTCCCGTCAGGGCCAGCGATAACATGAGTTTATGTTTCATAATGTTGGTTGTTAATGCGACTGATAAAGCTCATACAAAATTAATAAATCAAACCAACTATGCAAAAGCAAGATGATTTTGTCTACAGATTTTGTCATTTTCTTCACCTAAAAGGACGTAAATTAGGAGAATTTTCGTAATTTTGCAATCTAACCTAACAATTGCTGAGGAATGAAGAGCGCTAAGTTTTTGGCTATTGCCATCGGCTGTCTTGCAACAGTCCAATCATATGCTGCCAATCCCGTTCTGCCGGGATTCCATGCCGATCCGGAGATCCTGTATTCCCGTAAGACGGGTCAGTATTACATCTATTCCACCACAGACGGGACGCCGGGCTGGGGCGGATATTACTTCACGGTCTTCTCGTCGCCGGACCTGGAGGAATGGGAAGACGAGGGAATCATGCTTGACGTGAAGAGCGACCAGGTGCCGTGGGCCACCGGCAACGCCTGGGCTCCGGCCATAATCGAGCGTAAGGAGGGTGAAGGCTATAAGTACTATTTCTACTTCAGCGGTCACGAGCCGAAAAGCAACCGCAAGGCCATCGGAGTGGCCGTGTCCGATGACCCGACCGGGCCGTTCGTCGCTCTGGACCACCCCATCGTCGACAAATCCCCTGTGGGCCACGGCCAGCAGATCGACGTGGATGTGTTCCAGGACCCAGAGAGCGGTAAATATTATCTGTACTGGGGCAACGGCTATATGGCCGGCGCCGAGCTCAACGACGACCTGACGTCCATCAAGGAGGAAACCGTGACCGTGATGACCCCGGAAGGCGGCACTCTTGAGACATACGCCTTCCGCGAGGCTCCGTATGTCTTCCACCGCGACGGGAAGTACTACTTCATGTGGTCCGTCGACGACACAGGCTCGCCCAACTACCATGTGGCCTACGGCACATCGGATTCTCCGCTCGGCAAGATCCAGGTAGCTGACCCGTGCAACATCCTGGTGCAGAATCCCGACAAGAGAATATACGGCACCGCCCACAACTCGGTGATCCAGATTCCCGGCACCGACGAGTGGCGCATAGTGTACCACCGGATAAACGAGGATTTCATCGACCCCGCCCAGAAACCGGGAATCCACCGCGAGGTCTGCATCGACCGTATGGAATTCAATCCCGACGGCTCCATCCGTCCAGTGACACCGACAAAATAGGAATCCTGTTTTTTGTGAATTTTTCAATAATTTTATCCTTTTTGCAATATTTTTGCAAAAAGTAAAGGTGAATTGTGCATAATTCAAAAATATTGATTACTTTTTAGGGTGTTCAGTTTGATGTTCCAACTTTTTAGCTCTGGTATCATCTGCAATATTCTGTAAATTAGAGCAATACCATCATAAGGTAAGCCGATTTTTGAATCAAAAAAAGCATAGTTTTTAATGCCGTAGTATTCAATAAATCATTTGATGAGTATCAGCAACTTATGACATGTAGCACTTAAATTTCGTCTCAAAAATGAGAACATAGAACTGAACACCCTAATTACTTTTGCGAAACCATTGATTTTAACAAAACCGGATAATTCTACATATAGATAAGAACTAAAGATTTGTAGCGTCGCATCTTGCCACCAGATTATCTACGCGAATCAGCATGCGTACACAGCAATTCTTAGGACCTTAACAAGCCAGACATCAACATCATTGAACAGCGCACACCGAATGAGCATGGACTCCGCACATAACGACAAAACTTGGCCACATAATCGCATTGCGGCTAACGGTGTCGTGCGGCTCGTACTGAAAGCGTTGGGAATCACCTTTCTTGCCTTTCTCCTCTCCAAATGTCTCATCGCGCCGTTCTCAGCCTCCACGTCCGCCATATTCTCATCGACCGAGAAAAGCGACTTCGTCCTTACCGACCTGTTCGCCCAGGTGGCCGACAACCGTCCTGTCCGTGAGTATGACGACCGCATAGTGGTGGTCGACATCAAGGACGCCGGACGCGAGAGCATAGCGGAGACCCTTGAGACACTGTCGCTCTGCGGGCCCAAGGCTGTGGGGCTTGACGTCAACTTCGCCGATGCCCGGGATGACGATTCCCGTCTGCTTGCTGCATTGTCCATGAACCCGGGCATACTGCTGCCCTTGGGAGCGGATGTGGCCGCAGCCTCCGCCGAGACACAGACTACGGAACCCGGCAGTTCCGATGCCTACGAGACGAGGTTCACCATCGGCGAGGCTCCGTTCTTCTACGGCCACCTTCCGGGAGTCGTTTACGGAATAGTGAACTATCCCACCAAGAACGCCAAGGCCACCATACGCGAGGTTCCGGTGACGTTCCCGATGGAGAACGGGGGACGTCTGCCATCGTTTGTGGAGGCCATGGCGCGGAAAGTCGCGCCCCAGGCCGCGGCCGAAGCATTGAAGACCGGAAACTCCCGGGAATACATATCGTTCCATTCCCGTGAGTTCATGGTCATCCCCTACGAGGAAGTCGCCGACCGGGCCGAGGAACTGACCGGGAAGGTGGTTCTGGTCGGCTCATGCACTGACGCGTCGGACCTGCACCCCACCCCGGTCGGGGAGATGCCAGGCATAATGATCCATGCCATGCCCTGTCTACAATGATCGACGGCAACTGGCTCAAGCCGATGCCGGAATGGCTGGACGGAGTCGTGGCAGCCGTCATATGCTTCCTGATTGTTCTGGCCGCCATAGGCATCAAGTCGGGAGTCAGGGGAATGCTGATCAGGTTCATGCAGCTCATACTGGCCTACCTGGCCGTCCGGATCGGTTACGGGCTGTATGTGGACCACAATATAGTGTGCAATCTGTCCAGCACCCTGCTGATGATAGCCTTCGGGCTCTTCGCAGTGGACATCTGGAACGGAGGGGCTGCCCTGTGCGGCATGATTGGGAATAGAATAAAGAGATTCAGAAACAGATATAATAGTAATTTGACGTGCGAGGAACAATTTTGACATTACTGTTGGCTGTCGTGTCCATTGCCGCCACAGCAAGATATACAGTACACAACGTGACCGGCCAGGTCACCATCGAGAACAGGGGCAAGACCGTTGCGGCCACCAAGGGGCTGCAGGTCAATGCCTCGGACCTTATCAATATCCCGGCCGGCGCCGAGGTTGAGATATACAATGAACTGGACAAGAGGATCTACACCTCGGTCAAGAGCGGGCGGTTCACCGTGACGCGCCTTATGATCGACGCCCGGGGCGTGGCCTCTGACAACTCGGCCAACGTGGCCTCCCGGATGCGGTTCGGAGCCAAGGACAAGGGCGATGACCAGCGGCGGGTGTACGTGGAGAAGGGAATGGTGCGCCGCTCGCTGGCGGTGTACGACCCGGAAGGCGAGGGTGTCCAGATGGACGCCGTGACGCTGGGCCGTTTCCTGGCCGCACGTCTCCGCTCCAACGGACTTGCGGACGTGGCCGCGCCTCCCGTCAAGGTGGAGCATTCCGGATCGGAGGAGACAGGCCTGACGTTCCGCGTGGAGAACACACTGGACTTCCCGGTGTATTTCAACATAATCCGTCTGAAAGGCTCGGGCAACGGCGATGTCGAGATATCACCGGTAGGACAGCCTGCCGGCAGTTACGTGCTGCTGCCCAGGCAGTCGCTGTCGCGCGAGCATTTCTCTCCTCTGGGACCGGGCGAGAAGCATGTCCTGGTCATGACCCACTGCCAGTACGACATCGACGAGGTGATCGAGGAAATGGCCAAGGCCGCCGAGACATCGCCCCGCAGCAACGACGGCGAAGCGCTGCCCGTCTACACCGTGACCCTGTGAGACAGGGTCGGAAGCACGCTCCTGAACAAAACAACGATAACACTAACTTAAATAAACAACGATGGATGTAAAATCGATTTTACTCACCGCTTTAGCAGGGGGAATGGCTGCGGCCTCGCTCCCGTTGACGCTTGCGGCCGCCGAGCCGGAACAGGCAGACGTGACTACTGCAAAACCACATGACTACAGATTCCGTCGCGCAAAACAGACAAAAAGCATCGAACCGTACTCCACGACGCTCTTCAGCGCCGACAGGAACGATGTGTACACGTTGCGCGGAGAACAGCTTCACGCCACCAAGGACAGCATCGCCGTGCTGAAAGTCAACCCGGCAGGTATAAACTTCGGCGTGGTGACATTCGGGAAGAAGGGCTCCAAGGCCGAGATCTACTCCTCCCTGATGCAGGATTCCCGCGTGATGAATTTCGACACCAAACGCTACGGACAGCCCACGGCGATGACCTACGCTCCCGACGCCCGTTCGGTGATCGTCGCCGCCGGTGACGGAATCTATTTCCTGGACACCCGCAAGTACGAGCCGTTCGCCAAGATCCAGAACGTCTCCATCACGCCGCGCAACATGGTGACCAGCCCCAACGGCTACTTCCTGGCCGCATCGGAGGGCGACAAGGTCGTGATCTACAACATGGAGGACCGCACCGTCCGCAAGACCCTGAACATCGGCGAGAAAGTCAATGACATGGCGTTCAACCCCGAGAGTTCCGAGTTCGCCGTCCTGACCGACGACGGCGTGCTGAGCCTGTACAACACCCGCACGTTCGACCTGCGCAAGATGGTGGACAACCTGGGCCAGGGACTTGCCTGCGCCTATAACTTCGACGGCAAGTATGTGGCCGTGGTGATGAATCCTAACAACATCGCCGTTGTCAACCTGCTGCTCGACTCCGACCGCGAGTACCACGAGAACGAAGCCGGAGGCACTTCGGACGTATCGTTCTTCAAGGACAGTTTCGACAACACCCTGATGGGCTACAACACCACCTCCTCCATCGACGCCAAGCGCATGCCTCACCTCAAGCCGTACTACAACAAGCTGATCGACGACGAGGTAGGACGCAAGATGGACGAATGGCTCAAGATGATGCCGGGCGAGACCATGGACGAGTACAAGGCCCGTGTCACCGAGGAGTCGCGCATGCGCCAGCGTCGTCTGTTCGAGGACGAGATCGCCACTGACTTCGCCGGCAACCTTCTGGCCGGAGCCACGATGAGCCTCGGCTCGTACGACCGCGCCAACGGAGTGCTGGCCATCAACTTCGACTCGATGCCCACCATCTACCTTCCTGTGCCTGAGAGCGACGTCACCTCGTTCCACAATGCCGGCGACCTGACGCTGACCGACGTACAGTACGGCGTGATGCCCGACGATACCTTCGAGATCGTCTACGCCAAGGTCACAAACGCCGCCGACGGCAAGACATACGTCTACGACAACCTCATGCGCGCGGAGATGGACTATATGGCGGCCGACGACGCTATATCCCTGGAACTGCTCCAGCAGCAGCAGATGGAGGAAATAAAGCTGCAGGAGGTGCGCGAGAAGGTGATCAACGAGGCCAAGAGCATGAACGTGATCTCCGACCATACCAACATCCAGGTTGATTCCAAAGTAGTGCCTGACTACGATTCCAACGGCAACAAGATCCTGAACTATCAGGTGAACTTCTCCTACAACGTGGAGCCTGAGTTCTCGGCTGTCGAGGATTTCGGCCCCGGCAAGTACCATGTGGCCGAATCGGGTGCCGCCTCATCGATGCTGAACATCGTGAAGGAGGCTTTCGAGGGTGACTTCAAGCAGTACCTGGGCAGCGACAAGAAGATGAAGGTGCGCCTGCTTGGCACCGCCGACGCCACCCCCATCATGCGTACCATCCCCTACGACGGAAGCTACGGCGACTTCGCCGACGAACCCGTCTACATCGACGGCCAGCTCACCACAGTCTCCGTGGATGCCAAGGGGGGCATCAAGGAGAATCCCCAGCTGGCGTTCCTGCGCGCCATGGGCGTACGCGACTATCTGGAGAAGAATGTCCAGGGATTCAAGGACATGAACACCGACTACCGTTACGAGGTCAACGTAAGCAAGGACAAAGGAAGCGAGCACCGACGCATCACGCTGGAGCTCCTTTTCGTCGATGCTTATTGATGACCGGACGTCTGGCATAAAGGGCCGGCCCATGCGGCCGGCCCATGCGGCCGGCCTCAACTAAAGGCAACTATAATGAAACTTTTGCAGAATAAATATAGAAAAATGAGACTCGCAGTCATGGCGGCGGCCGGAGTGCTTTCCGCTGCCCTGATATCCATGGCGTCGGTAAGCGCGCGTCCCGACGTGAACCCGGCTGCGGTACCGGACCTCTCGCCCATGGACCAGTTCAGGGCCGACTCAATCGCGCTGGCGGACTCCATAGCACGCCTTGACTCAATCGCGCTGGCCGAGACCGCACGCCTTGTGGACAAGGCGTCGGAAGCCTACAAGAACCTGAAGTTCATCCAGTACGACGGCGTCACGGAGGCCGAGCTCTACCCCGCCGTGGAAGGAGTCTATAATGACGTGCTTGCCGCCATGGACGCACCTCGCGTCACCGAGGAGGACCAGACCCGGTTCAAGGGCATCCTGCTTGACGTGGCCCCGCTGCTGATGAAGGGCTCGATGTACTATTCCTCGAACAACAATTCGGCCGCAATGACGCGCCTGGCCACCGCCTATGTGGACACCAGGCTCAATCCGGCCATGCAGAGCATGAATTTCGGATCGGCGGGCAACGACATGTACGCGCCGCTCATCTACTGCGCCGCCTCGGGTGCCTACAACAGCCAGGACTACGAGCGTGCGGCCGATTATCTTGAGGCCTATCTGGAGACGGACGCCAACGACCGCCGCGAGCAGGTGTCCATGTTCCTGGCCCAGGCCTGCCTCAATTCGGGTCAGCCCGGAAGGGCGATCGGCCGACTCGCCACGGCCGTGGACCTGTACCCCGCCAACTTCAACCTGCTGATGCTGACACTGCAGTGCTGCCTGGACGGCGGATACACCGACCTGATGCAGCCCCTGCTCGACAAGGCCCTGATGCTGCGTCCCAACGACGAGCAGCTCCTCAACGCACAGGGGCAGCTGTTCGAGAACGAGAGCAACTTCTCGGCGGCCGTCGACATATTCCAGCGTCTGTATGAACTGAAGCCCAACAGCCTGGCGGTCAACAAGCATCTGGCGCTGTGTTACTACAACCTCGGCGTGGACTACTACAACAAGTCGGTAATGGAGGGGGACGAGAAACTGTCGAAGCGATATATGCGGCAGGCCAACGCCTACCTCAGCACGGCGTCGGACAAGCTCGCCACGGTGGTGGAGAACGACCCTGCCAACGGCAAGTACCTCAAGGCGCTGGCCATCACTTACGGATGCCTCGGCGACAAGGCGCGACTTGACGAGACCAACGTACGCCTCGCCGCGCTGGGTATGGCGCCGATGGTGATGAACGGCATGCCTGAGTCCATCGTGTTCGCCGAGAACCAGACCGCCGCCGCCAGCCAGTCCGTCAAGGCCGTGCCTGACTTCCAGGAATTCGCACGCGGATATGTGGAGAAGGAACTGGCGGAATGGACCAAACGCCGCGAGTTCGAGAAGAGCGAGGACTACGAGAAACGCGTCACACAGGACAACGTGTACCAGGAGTACCAGCGCCTCTGCAAGAAGGCCGAGTCCGACTATCTGGCCAGATACGCCGGCCGGATCCGAATCTCGGACATGGAGCTGAAGCCCTACGACGTGGATAACGAAAGCTACCTGATCGAGTCCGCCATGGGTCCGATCGTGGTGAAGGTGCCGCTGAAGAACAAGGAGGCCGAGGCGTTCAAGTCCTCATGGAACTCCATCCAGCTGCGCAACCCGAAATTCTACATCAAGGACAACCGCGTGGCCATCGCGTCCGTGGAACTTGTGACCTCCGCGGGCAAGAGCTACACCTACAATTCCGACAAGGCCACGGATTATGACTTCACCGAGGTGAGCCTGGACGTCAACTCCTTCCTGGCGCATGAGTCGATCAAGCGCGGCAAGGGAGGCGCCCAGCAGTCGCACGCATCGGCGGGCAAGGTGATCCGCGCCCAGAGCGACGTGGACCGTAACATCCCCATTACCTCGCGCAAGGCTGAGAAGACAGTCGCCCTGGTCATGGCCAACGAGAACTACAAGAACGTGACGCAGGTGGAATCGGCCCTGAACGACGGCGAGACATTCGCGAAGTACTGCACCAGCACCCTCGGCATTCCCGAGAGTCAGGTGATGCTGCTGGAGAACCTGACCTACGCCGAGATGCTGTCGGCCATGCAGAAGCTCCGCCAGCTGGTAGGCGCCCTGGGCGACGGCGTGGATGTGATAGTCTACTACGCCGGACACGGATTCCCCGACGAGGGCAGCAAGGACGCGTATCTGCTTCCGGTGGACGGCGACGGCTTCACCACGGCCGCCTCGTTCCCGCTTAAGAAATTCTACTCCGACCTGTCTGCGATGGGCGCTGACAACGTCATGGTGTTCCTGGACGCATGCTTCAGCGGCGCCACCCGCGACGGCGGCATGCTGGCACAGGCTCGTGGCGTGGCCCTGAAACCCAAGCACGCAGCCCCGGAAGGCAGCATGTTCGTGCTCAGCGCCGCCAGCGACCAGGAGACCGCCCTCCCATACAAGGAGAAGAACCACGGAATGTTCACCTACTTCCTGCTGAAGAAACTCCAGGACACCAAAGGAAACGTGACCCTGAGCGACCTGAGCAGCTATGTGGAGGAGAACGTGAAGAAGAATTCCCTATCCGTCAACCGCAAGCTCCAGTCGCCGCGCGCCAGCGTGTCGGGACGGCTTGCAGACCAGTGGACAAGCAAGAAACTCCGTCCGTAACCGCCGGACCGTAACACGACCATGAAAATGAAGAAGATACTGCTCATATTCATGTTGGCCGCCATGTCGGCGGTGGCGATGGGCGCCGATGTGGTAACCGTGACGGGCGAGGCCACCTACTATGACGACGGCACGCGATCCAAGGTGGAGTGCATGCGTCTTGCCGCCGAGCAGGCCCGCGTGGACGCCCTGGCCCGGAAGTTCGGCACCATCGTCAGCCAGGACATAGTCCAGAACGACCGCATCACCGGCGGCCGCGAGCGCAATGACTTCCTTTCACTTTCCTCCACGGAGGTCAAGGGCGAGTGGATCGCCGACGACGGGGAGCCGGAATACGAATTCTCGCACGATGCCGACCAGAACCTGATCGTGACATGCCGCGTGCGCGGAAAGGCCAAGGAGATCTCCAACGAGTCCGTGGCATTCGAGGCCCTGGTGCTGCGCAACGGCACGGGGAAGCAGAACGCCGACAACCGGTTCCGTAACGGCGACGACCTGTTCCTATACTTCAACGGCGCGGCCGACGGCTTCGTTTCCGTGTTCCTTGAGGATGAGAAGGGCATGGTGTCGCTGCTCCTCCCCTATCCCAGCGACACCAAGAGCCGCGTGCCGGTACGCAAGGACCGTGAGTATGTGTTCTTCTCACCCCGGCACAAAGGTGGCCAGTCCGGCCCGATCGACGAGTTCGTGATCACCGGCGGACCGAACGTGGAATACAACCGGATGTATGTGGTCTACTCGCCCGAGCCTTTCTCGGCTCCGGCCTTGAGCCGTAAGGACGGCATCCCCGTCATGGGGAACGTGGAGTTCAACAAATGGCTTGCCAAGGCGCGCCGAAACGATTCCCGCATGGGCGTGAAGGCCGTGAACATGACCATCGAACCGTGATTCATTTTTAACACTAACAACCATCAAAACAATAACAAGCATGAAGAAACTGATTGTCGCCATGTTGGCGTTCATTCTGCTGGCGCCCGCCTACGCCGGCGCCGAGAACAAGCAGCTGGAGAAGGCTCGTGACAAAGAGCTTAAGACCAAGTTGAAAGAATACAAGAAAGGCAAGTGGGAGGTATTGGGAAGCCGGACCATGGAGTTCTCGCTGGCCAAGCACTACGACCGTCTGAACGAACTGGGCGAGGACGGACATGAGGTCGAGGGCATCTCGACCAAGAGCAAGTCGAAGAACACCGGCAAGCAGGCCGCCATCAACAATGCCGTGATCACCTACGCACAGGAGGCCGGAAGCACCCTGCAGGGCCGTGTCGTCAGCGACATGAACGCCAACGGCGTCAGCCCCGATGCCGAGTTCGACAACTTCTACGCCGCCTACGAGCGTCTGGTGGAGAAGGAGATCCGCAACGAGATGGAGCCATCCTATTCCATCATCCGTACCAATCCGGACGGGACCTACGAGATCCGCACATACTTCATCGTGGCTGAAAGCGCCGCCGCCAAGGCTCGCCAGCGCGCTCTGGACGAGGCCCTCAAGTCCTCGGAAGCCGCTCAGAAGTACGGCGACAAGATCTCAGGCTTCGTAAAGGAAGCTTTCTGACAGCATTCACGGGATGCGCTCTGCAAGGCGCATCCCGACATACCGCTCCTCTCCCCGTTTTCTTTTCCTCTCTCCATAGTAACAGACTGCATATGAAGAAACTCGTATCATTGACCGCATTGCTGGCTCTGGCTTCCGCCACAGCCTTTCCCTTACACGCGCAGACGCAAGGACAAGGTCCGCGCAAATCGTTCGATGAGTTCCGCCGCGGAATCCTGAATGATTTCTCTGACTTCAGGTCAACCATAATCGACCATTATTATGATTTCCTGAACGGGGAATGGCATGAGTATGAGAGTCTGAACGGCGAGAAACGCTACACCAAACCGAAGCCTCAGACCGCGCCGAAGGCTCCCTCCATTCCGAAAAAGCCTAATAAAAAGGATGACCCGGTGAGCGTGACTCCACAGGAGCCTGTGTCCAGACCGGAGAGGCCCGTGAAACCGGGAAAACCGGAAGTGCCGAAACAGCCGTCCAGGCCTTCGGCTACGCCGGTGGACCAGTTCACTTTCTTCGAGTTGCCCATGCAGTTCCCTCAGATTGAATTCAATATCCGCAACCGCCTCACCGCTCCCGCCGACTACGCGGCGCAGTGGAAGGAGCTCGACAAGTCGGGTACGGCCTCGGTGCTGCTGCCGCAGGTGCGCAAGGTGGTCAAGGACACAGGCCTGAACGATTACCTGACGTTCCAGCTGATCAAGGCCTACATCGACTCCAAGTTCCCGTATGCCGACGCGTCGTCCAAAATGTCGGCGGTGCATTTCTTCCTGGCCAACCTGGGCTACGACGCCCGCATAGCCATGACCGCGTCCGGAGTGCCGTTGCTGCTGCTCCCCACAAGCCAGACCATCTATGCACGCAACTATATGATGATGCCCGGTGGCGCCGGAAAATATTATGTATTCGGCCCTGACGGCTATGACCTGGCCCGGATGTCGGGCGAGAAGATCCTGACATGCTCGCTTCCCGCCGACGCAGCCAAGGGAAAGAGGTTCGACATGAAGCTCGGTCCGCTCAATATCCCCGTGAAGCCGAAGAGTTTCGAATTCGCCCACGGACCGCTGCGCCTGACAGGGGAGGTCAACGAGAACCTTATGCCCATACTGTACCGTTATCCCCAGATTCCGGTGGGCGATTACGCCGCCTCCGAGCTTGACCCCGCGTTGCGCAGAAGCCTTGTGGAGCAGGTGCGCTCACAGCTGGGAGGAATGGATGGCGACAAGGCCGTGGCCGAACTGCTTGGATTCATGCACAACGTCTTCCAGTACGCCACCGACGAGGATTTCCATGGCTTCGAGAAACCGTACTTCCTGGAGGAGACCCTGTACTATCCCAAGAACGACTGCGAGGACCGCGCCATATTCTACACATACTTCCTTTGGAACGCTCTGGGGCGCGAGGCCCAGCTGATCAGTTTCCCTGGCCACGAGGCGGCGACCGTGCGCATGGACAATCCCATCGACGGCACCAACTACACCTATGGAAACGACACCTTCTACATCTCGGATCCAACCTACATCGGATCGCAGACCGGCATGGTGATGCCCATGTACCGCACCGAGACCCCCAAGGTAGACTATACCTACAAGTGACATTGGAGAAAGTCACTTAGAGGGCCGTACATTTGGGGAAACGGCAGATTCTTTGTAAATTTGCAGGTTGAAACAGAAATGAAGTAGTCTTGACTATTTATGAACATCTCATATAAATGGCTGCAGCGGTATATATCCGTTGGCATGGAGCCGCGTGAACTGGCGGCGGTTTTGACCTCGACGGGTCTTGAATGTGATACGGTCGAGGAAGTTGAAAGCATCCGTGGCGGACTTCGCGGCGTAGTCGTGGGAAAGGTCCTGACCTGCGAGCCGCATCCCAACTCCGACCATCTGCATGTCACCACCGTCGACGTGGGCGCTGACGCTCCCCTCGACATTGTCTGCGGCGCCCCCAACGTGGCAGCCGGCCAGACCGTTGTGGTGGCCACCCTGGGCACAGTCCTGTACGACGGCGACAAGGAGATCAAGATGAAGAAGTCCAAGATCCGCGGCGTGGAGTCCAACGGCATGATCTGCGCCGAGGACGAACTGGGCCTCGGCACCAGCCACGACGGCATCATGGTGCTGCCCGACGGCGTGAAGCCCGGCACCCCTGCCGCCGAATACTTCAACCTCAGCAGCGACTACTGCCTGGAGGTGGAGCTGACTCCTAACCGCGTGGACGCCGCCAGCCATTACGGCGTGGCCCGCGACCTCAAGGCCAAACAGTGGTGCGAGCTGGCGCAAAAGCAGGCGGACGCCGAATATCCCGAAATCAACGTTCCCGACGTATCCGCGTTCCATGTGGACCGTCCCGACGGAGCCGTCAAGGTTACGGTGGAGGACCGTCAGGGATGTCCCCGCTATTCCGGCGTGACTATCCGCAACGTCAAGGTGGCCGAGTCGCCGCAATGGCTCAAGGACCTGCTCACCGCCACAGGCCAGCGTCCCATCAACAACATAGTCGACATAACCAACTTCATACTGTTGGGCATCGGACAACCCCTGCACTGTTTCGACCTGAACCATGTCAAGGGAGATGAGATTGTGGTCCGCACATGTCCCGAAGGCACCAAGTTCACAACACTTGACGGTGTGGAGCGCACGCTCAACGGCGCCGACCTGATGATTTGCGACGCCGAGAAGCCTATGTGTATCGCCGGAGTGTTCGGGGGTCTGGATTCCGGCGTGACCGAAGCCACCACAGATGTCTTCATCGAGAGTGCCTGGTTCAATCCCACGCGCATCCGCCGCACGGCACGCCGCCATGGCCTGTCGACCGACGCCTCGTTCCGTTACGAACGCGGTACCGACCCGCAGATCACCACCTACGCCGCTCGCCTGGCCGCAGTCCTGATCCAGGAACTGGCCGGAGGCGAGGTATGCGGCGATATCCTGGACATATATCCCGAGCCGGTCAAGCCGGTGGAGATGGATTTCAGCCTACCCTACTGCTCGCGTCTGATCGGTTACGAGATTCCGCGCCAGCTGGTAATCACCATCCTGCGCGCGCTTGAGTTCGCCGTCGTTGAGACTCCGGACCCCGAAGTGCTGCACCTAACCGTCCCGACATACCGCGTGGACGTGACACGCCCCTGCGATGTGGTGGAGGAAGTGCTCCGCATCTACGGCTACAACAACATCCCCATCCCGGAGCGCACCACCATCGCGCTGTCGCAGCCTCAGGACTCCGACCTTAGCAACGAAATGCAGCAGATAGTCAGCAACCAGCTCACAGCCCAGTGCTTCAACGAGATCATGAACAACTCGCTGACATCGCTGACCTACTACGACGGGCTGGAGCAGATGAATCCCGAGCGTTGCGTCAAGGTGATGAACCCGTTGAGCAGCGAGCTGGGCGTGATGCGCCAGACGCTCCTGTTCGGCGGCCTGGAGTCGCTGGAACGCAACATCAAGCGCCGTTCGGCCAACCTGCGCATGTACGAGTTCGGCAACGTCTACAGCCGCAACCCGCAGAAGGAGTCCACCAAGGAGCATCCGCTGGCGCCCTACTCGGAGCGCATGGAACTGGCGTTATGGATGACGGGCAAGAAAACCTGCGGCTCGTGGACCGCGGCCGACGCCGAGAACACCGTCTACGAGATGCGCGGCACCGTAGAGGCCGTTCTCCGCAAGCTGGGCATCAATCCCGCGCAGCTGACGCCGGTGCAGGGCGAGGATGAGATATTCTGCGCCAAGATCAACCTGATGACGCGTCAGGGCAACTGCGTGGCCGCCATCGGACTGGTACGCCGCAGGCTGCTGCATATGTTCGACATCGAGCAACCCGTGGTATACGCCTGCCTGGACTGGAAGACGGTCTTCAGCATGGCACGCAAGAATGTGGTGGAATTCTCCGAACTGCCGAAGACGCAGGGCGTAGACCGCGATCTGGCTCTGCTGGTGGACCGCAACGTGAAGTTCGCCGAAATCGAGGCGGCGGCCTACAAGGCCGGAGGCAAGCTGCTGCGCGACGTGCGTCTGTTCGATGTCTACGAAGGTGACAGACTGCCGGAGGGCAAGAAGTCGTACGCCATATCGCTGACACTTCAGGATCCGGAGAAGACACTGAACGACAAGGCCATAGACGCCATGATGTCGCGCATCGTGAACAGCATCAAGCAGGCCACCGGAGCCGAACTGCGTTAATTGCCAATCTAAGGAATTTAAAACTACAATATAAGACTACAAATGGGAAGAGCATTTGAATACCGCAAGGCCCGCAAGCTGAAGCGCTGGGGCAACATGAGCCGCACGTTCACACGTATCGGCAAGGAAATCACCATCGCCGCCAAGGCCGGTGGTCCGGATCCTAACATGAACCCGCGCCTGCGCGTGCTGATGCAGAACGCCAAGGCCGCCAACATGCCCAAGGATACCGTGGAGCGCGCCATCAAGAAGGCCACCGACAAGGATGCCGGCGATTATAAGGAGATAGTTTACGAAGGATACGGACCCCATGGCATCGCCATCGTGGTGGAGACCGCCACGGACAACAACCAGCGTACCGTAGCCAACGTCCGCAGCTACTTCAACAAGTTCGGCGGCAGCCTCGGCACACAGGGCTCGCTGTCGTTCCTGTTCGACCACAAGAGTGTGTTCCACATCAAGGCCGCCGACCTGGACCAGGAGGAGTTCGAATTGGAACTGATGGATTTCGACGGCGAGCTTGAGACTGATGACGAGGGCGAGGAGTGGATTGTCTACGGAGCCTTCGACCAGTTCGCCAACCTGCAGAAATACCTGGAGGACAAGGGTGTGGAGATTGTCTCGGCCGAGTTCGAGCGCATCCCGACCGACTACAAGGAGGTTACAGCCGAGCAGCGCGAGGCCATCGAGAAACTGCTGGAGAAGTTCGAGGACGACGAGGACGTCCAGAACGTATTCCACAACATGAAGGAGGACGAGGAGTAATCTTCGTATAATTTCGACATCACAATGTAGGGACGCACGGCTCGTGCGTCCTTATATATTATCCCATCACTATCATGAATTTCAACGAATTATCAGACCTGATGAAGCGCAACCGGAGTTACCGCCGCTTTGATGCCTCCAGGAAAATCAGCGACAATGAGCTGGACCAACTCGTGAATGTGGCGCGCTATTGTCCCTCCGGCCGCAACATGCAGCCGTTGAAGTACCGGAAGGTCTTCAGCCAGAGGGAACTTGACCAGGTCTTCCCCTTGCTGAAATGGGCCGGATACCTGACTGACTGGGACGGTCCGGCACCGGAGGAACGTCCCACGGCCTATCTGGTACAATGCCTGGACACCACGCTGTCGCAGAACTGCCTGTGCGACGACGGCCTGCAGCTGGAGGCGTTGACGCTTGCCGCCGTTTCGTGCGGCCTGGGATGCTGCATCATCAAGTCGTTTGACATTCCTGCGCTGTCAGCGGCTCTCGGCATACCCGAGCACCTGAAGCCCCTCTACGTCCTGGCCATCGGCCATCCCGTGGAGCAAGTCGCGATCGAAGACATCCGTGACAACGACATCCATTACTACCGTGACGCCGACGCCGTCCACCACGTCCCCAAACGTCCCCTCCCCGAACTCCTGATCCAGTCCTGACAATGCTTCGCGCTTCCGAATCCGTTACAACACAGGACTTGGAAGCGCAAAGTATTTATAAAGGTATGAATGTCATTGATTCACGTTGATATCACTGAAGGATGCCGGAATCAATCTGGCCGGTGCTGCCGGGGCCGTTGTCATGCTGCACCTTCCGTCCGTAGGAGAAGGAGTAGGACAATCGGATATTTATGCCCCATGACGTGGCAGGGCCGTAGAACTCACGTGTCCAGTCAGAATAATTCTCATATATCCGCTCCACACATATCGCCCTGGGAGAGGAGCGCAGGAAATTGCTGGCGGTCACCGACACATTGAATCCTTTGGCTCCCCAGCCAGCCGTCAGCTGATAGTTGGATGGTCGCTTCTCTATCCTGTAATCCTGGGTCACACCCTTACTGCCGACATTATAATACCCCGAGAAATAGAAATTCTTCAGGTAATAGTTGATTCCCCCAGAACATCTTGGATAATTCCTGCTGTAATTGTATTTGCCGCCCCGACGAGCGTATGTACCGTAGGCAGTCACCCAGAGGCTCAACGAACGGTTCAGCAGACTCATCGAAGCACTCCCGCCATAGGCCAGCTCACTGTAATACCCATCTTTCGTCAGTGAATTAAGCATCATCTCCCTACCATCGATCACGACCGGAGTAAAGACGTCGGTGATCGGTCTGGTCCAATGCCGATACCGGCAGAAACCTGACAGGAACAGAGCCTGACACACATTCCACTGATACGAGGCCTGGACGGAATTGAACAATGCCGGCCGCAGGGAGGGATTTCCCGTGACGGCGTCGAACAGATTGCGCACCACTATGTTCGGACTCCTTTTCGCCACGCCCACCGTCCAATGCGACATCTCCGAGCTGAGAGACAGTTTATGCCGCTCATTGAAACTGTACCCCAACTCTATATAATACTTCGGAAGCCACTGTCGGTCACTGATGTCTTCAAACCTCTGGTAGGAATAATACAGACTGACGGAAGGTGACATCCAGAACCTGCCGAAATACAGGCGGGATGAAACTCCGACTCCGACCGCATCAGTGAAGTTATGTACCCTGACCAGGTCGGAACCTACATAATGCAGCTTATTGTCGGCCATTTCTCCATACAGGGATACTGTAAGCGACTGCTTGCCCCATTTCTTCATGCCGCTGACATCCACGAAACCGTGCCAGGCGTTCTCTCTGGCGTCAGTGATTATATCCTTGTTATCCGAGGTATATGAGTTGCTCGAGAAGTGATGCGAATACATTAATCTGGGATTCACCATCAGCGTCACGTCTTGCGGAAGGTAGAACTGATAAGTGCCGCGCCATGTGGCTGAATTGGAACGGAAATCCTGCCCTGACCTCGATATATCGTCAGGATAGACCTGCGGCGTATAGACATTCCGGTTCCTGAACCTGAGCCTACTGTTATTGCCTTGGTAACCGATGGTGTTGGAAACCCTGCTGCGCGTGTCGGAATAGACCGCCCTGAATGTCGCGTACTCGGTGTTATGATTGTAGCGGCGGTCGTCCGTACTGAGATACCAGTTCACCTCACCGCGGGGAAACTGATAATTCGTCTGTTCTTCCATACGCGAACGATGGTCGATCTCGTAGAAGCAGCCGGCCGAGACGTCATAAGTCATCTTTTTATAACTGAACTTCGAGTTGACAGCGAAGTCTCCCGATGGATCCGGCATGTACTGGCTTGCGTCCCACTTGGTATAGCCACCGTACTCGTACTTTACCATCACGAAATTCACCACATACCGAGCCCCGTTGAAACGCGGATCCTGCGGATTCTCGTACACCTCGACGCACCTGACGTCCTGTGGACGCATACCGGCCACCTGGCTCTTGTCGGCAGGAAGGAAATCGATGAACGTCTGCACCTCGTCGCCCAGGCTCGTTGTAATCTCCTTGGTGAGTGGGTTTACCCGCACCGTAGGCAGCCCCATGGCCAGCAGCAGGTCCGCGCCGCCGTGCGATGCGTTCTTCTCCCGCTTGCCTGGCATGAAAACGGTCTTGTCCATCTCGATCCTGGCGCGCTCGCTCTTGACGGTCACGCCCTCCAGCGACACCGGAGCCTCCACCATCGGCACGTCACCGACATTGAAACCCGATGCCTTGCGGCACGATGTGATGTACCCCACGCTGTTGAACTTCAGGATCACGTTCCTGACATCGCATGGAATCGAGAACCAACCACGGCCGTCGGTGAAAGCGTAAGTCAGCACTGTTGAATCCTTCGGAGCAAGGACCATGACCGTGGCGTGAGGCACGCCTTCGCCCCCTGCGCCGACAGCGCGGCCAGTGTAGCGGTACATCCCGCGCTGCATGGCCTCCACATAGATTCCGCTACGCGACTGCGACACGCGCACCGGAAGACGTGTGGTCAGGGTGTGCAACGCCTCCATGCCGTTGTCGGTGTCGATATGCGCCGACGTCCGGTAGTTGTCCAGCTCATCGTATATGAAACTGAGCCTCAGTTCAGGATGCTCGCGCGATATCCGTGTCAACGCCGTGGAGAGCGGCGTGTCGGTGAAGCGGTATTCATATTTCAAGGCATATGTTGAAAGATACGCCAGGGCACAGAGTGCCAGTATCAGATATCTTCTCATGGGTTCACAGTATTACTCGATCGGTGTCACTTCACGATGATTGTGGCGTCCTGCAGGGAGACGCTGAAACGCTCGAAGTTGTCGAGCGAGGCGATGGTCTCCTCCACCGGCTGGGTGGTGTCCCATACGAAGTAGAGGCGAACACCCTTGGAGTGCGGCGAGAGGAACCTCGCCTCCAGGCTGTGTCTTGACGCAATCTGTCCGATGATGGTCTCCAGCGTCTCGTCCTCGAATTCCACCGTAGGGGGCAGCACCTCGGCTACTGGAGCCGCTACGGCCGACGTGTCGCCGACTACTGCGGCTGTCTGGCCCGTAATACCCTGTGCCTCCTGCGACACAGGATCCGCTGGCGCGGGACGCCCGTTATAGACCGTCAGTCCTACGCCCATCCCGACGGCCAGAAGCGAGGTTGCCACCACCCCGGCGATCATGGCCGCGCGACGCTGATGCCACAGGGTGTGCCACACAGAGCGGCGATGACTCTGGCTGAACCGTCGCCATTCTCGGTCAACGCTTTCCCGGTCCACGTCGGCCTCCGAGGCATGCAGCGCGCCGCTTGTGGCGCTGAGCGTGTCGTACAGCCGCCGCATTTCCGGATCGGACAGGACTCCTTCCATTTCCTCTGGAGAATATTCCCCTGGATTGTCGATAAGTTCGAAGACTTTGCGAATTTTATCCATATTCTTCAGTTTTAATCGGACATTAATAATCGTAGTGTTTCGAATGATCGTAGTGTTTCGACGGCTTGCCTCAAGTGCTTGTAGACCGCGGCCTCGCTGATGCCAAGCGCATCGGCGATTTCCGCGTATTTCCGTCCCTGGTAGAACCGCAGCCTCACCACCCGGGCGGTCTGCGGAGTGAGGCGTTCGGCTATCAGTTCCGCTAATTTCCCGTAATCGGGCATATCCACGTCCGGACCCGCACCGTCGGTCTCGGCGTCGAGCGCGTAAAGACCAGCCACACGTTGCCTCACGTCAAGGTCACGGAGATGGTTCAGCGCGCGGTTGCGCACGGACCTCAGGAGATAGGGAGTATCTACCGGCGCCGCCGAACCGGAGACAAGCAGCGACTCGAACACGCCGTGCACCACATCGCCGGCAGCGTCCGGGTCGTGCACGATGGCCGAGGCGAGCCTCAGCATCACCGCGTAATTGGCCTTGAACAGCCGCTCTATCTCCTTCATCGTCGCCATACGTCTAAAACACACGACACAAACGCCTTTCCCAACCCTGTTTGCCTCCTGCATTTGCGTTTTAATATATTTTAACATTATAAAACTAATTATTTAGTTGCATAAACGAAATAATTAGTTTAACTTTGCGGCAACTAAAGAATTAGTCAGACGAAGGCTGGAAGGAAGAGACAGGTACTCACCGAAAAGGAGAGCATAATCATGAACATGCTGTGGGACAACGGACCGATGTTTGTCCGCGAGATGCTGGAGCGTTACCCCGAGCCGCGTCCGCACTTCAACACCGTCTCCACACTGGTACGCATCCTGGAAGGCAAGGGGTATGTGAGCCATGAGGTGGTGGGAAACTCACACCGATTCTTCGCCACCGTGGACCGCTCGGCATTCCAGAAACAGGGAATAGCCGACGTGATCAGGAACTACTTCAACAATTCCTACAAGATGGCCATTTCCGCGCTGGTTGAGGATGACAAACTCACCATCGACGAACTGAAGGAGATAGTCGAATACATCGAGAACAAGAACCGTTAAAACATGCCGCATATGGGAGAGATGTTTTCATTCACGCTTGCCTCGGGCATCATCCTGCTGTGCCTCTACCTGCCGTACAGGCTGTTGCTGGCGCGCGAACGCCAGCACCGGTTCAACAGGCTCATACTGTTGGGCATGTATGCCGCGGCCGTTGCAATGCCGTTGCTTAAGATGCTTCCGCCGTCCGCCGGCACCGGCACCGGAAGTCTGCCTCTTTCCGCCAATACGGTGGCCGGCATCACGATCGGCCCGCTGACCGGAGGACTGGTGGAGCCTGAGGCTCCGGTATGGACCCGGGCAGTGCTTTGGATCTACGTCGCAGGCGTGGCGGTGACGTTCCTGCGGTTCGTATGGGCGTACGTCCGGCTGTCGAACATAATCCGCAAGGGCAGCAAGGTGCCGATGCGGGGATATACGCTGGTGATAACCGGCGACAGTTCCTTCTCACCCTTCAGCTGGCGCAGGTATGTGGTGGTCGGAAGCATGGAGGAGGCTCAGGAATGCAACGCAGTGATGGTCCATGAGCTGCGGCATCTGTCGGCCGGCCATGGCCTGGACCTGCTGGCGGCCCAGCTCTACGCCATAGCCGTGTGGTACAATCCCGTGTCGTGGCTGATGATCGACGAGCTTAAGACCGTCCATGAGTACGAGGCCGACGAGGCGGTGGTCGACTCGGGCGTGGACCTGAAGGAATACCAGATGCTGTTGATAAAGAAAACTGTTGGCGCGCGATTGCCGTCACTTGCCAACAGTCTGAACCATAGTAAACTTAAAAAACGAATCACTATGATGTACCAGTCAAAATCACGAACGGCGGGTAAACTCGGCAGCCTGATGCTGGTTCCCGCCCTGGCCATAGGCATGGCCGTAGTGTCAATCCCGGCAGTGGCGTCGCTGATCTCCGATGCCTCCGAAACCACCCTGACGGATTCACCCCGCAAAGTTACGAATTTTTCCGCAGATTCGGAAACGTTTCAGCCAGGACCATCCGCTGTGGCCGGGACGTCCGCTCCACTTCAGGGAGTCGCTGTCGTTGCCCCGGCAATCGCTGACAGGAATGCCGATTCCGGCGTAGATGCAAAGGCTGCCGGACCCGAGGCCGCTCCTGCCGTGGAGCATCCTGCCGCCGCTGCCGATGAAAAAGCGGAATCGCCCGCGAAGAACAAGGAAGTCTTCATGGCTGTTGAGAAACAAGCGGAGTTCCCAGGGGAGATGGCCGGCCTCATGAAATGGCTGGCCAACAATGTCCGCTATCCCGAAGACGCGCAGAAAGCCGACATACAGGGTCGCGTGATCGTGAAGTTCATAGTCAACGCGGACGGAAGCATCTCCGATCCCTCGGTGATCAAGAGCGTTAGTCCCTCGCTGGACCAGGAGGCCACCCGTGTTGTGTTGGCCATGCCTAAATGGCAGCCGGCCGAGAACGGCGGCAAGAAGGTAGCCTCCTACTTCCACCTTCCCATCGCCTTCAAGCTCACCCCCTCCGAGCCCAAGGATACGGTGACTGTCGTAAGCCACAAATGACCTCTGCCGGAGGACGGAGTTTCGTTCCCCGACCTTATCAAACGGGACGCACCGGGCGTGCGCCCTGTTTTTATGTCCGTCGGTGTGAACCCAAGGGGCAATGGAATTGTTGATACTTTGACAAGGCAGGATTCCTGTCCCCCACCAGGTTGGAGAGGTTACGATTAACGAATACCTGAAGCCACGGTGTGGCTTCGGCATAAACATCACCTTTTCGTAACCTTGATGTTGCGGGAGTGCGGGTGCCCACGGGCGTCCGTTCTCCCGCTTTTCATATCCGGGGTATCGGTATCTTAAAACGTAATACGGGTAATGCGTATATGACGGTTTCTTATTAAATTTGCAAAAAATAATTAGAAGTGATGACACCGTATATAGTCTGCCATATGATGTCGTCGGTCGACGGCCGCATCGACTGCGCCATGACCGAGGCAATCGAGAATTCCGACGTATATTACGACGCACTGGAGCGTCTGAAGTTTGACGCCGTGCTGGAAGGGCGCGTCAGCCGCCAGATGCATTACGCGCTGCCCGAGCCGTTCCAGGCCGGAGACAAGACACCCATCGGCAGGGAGCAGTACCACATCGCCCATCCGGCCGACCATTACGACATAGCCGTCGACACGCATGGATCCCTGACGTGGCCCGACAGCGCGTCGGCCGACAACCTGCTGGTCATCACCGACCAGGAATGCCCCAGGGAATACCATGACTACCTGACTGCCAACGGCATCTCCTGGATAGCCTGTGGCGAGGCGGGAATAGACCTGAGCCGTGCGATGGAAATCCTGGGTGACCGCTTCTGCGTGAAACGTCTGGGCGTTGTGGGTGGCGGCCACATCAACGGCGCCTTCCTGAAAGCCGGTCTGCTGGACGAAGTCAGCCTGATGATAGGCGGCGGCATCGACGGCCGCGCGGGCATGGCGGCGGTGTTCGACGGCATCGAGCCCCACACCTATCCCCCGACGCTCCTGACCCTGACCGACGTGGAGCGCATGGGCAACACAGTCTGGCTCCGCTACACCGTTAAGAAATAACCCTACCATCCGAATCGGGACATCCATCCGGAATGTTGAACCCCAAACCTGAATACCCGAACTGTAGGGAAATCCCTTCGGGATGTTGACCTCAAAACCAAAGTAGCCTCTGACCGACGCAGCGGTCACACAACTTAGCCCCCGGTCAGCGCGTCCGGTTTTGCCGAGACCGCGCTGACCAGGGGTTCGCATCCCCTCCCTACCTACCACATGATGGTCGCACAATACAATTACAACATCTTATCCTATTGCGATTTAACAAATTATTCATTACATCCATGTGTTTTTCTGCATGATTCAATGAGATTCCTGAAAAATATATTATCTTTGCAACCGCATATACGCTAAATCATCAAGGGAATTGTTAAATGTAAATTAGTTTAGACAACTTCTATATTTGACATCAAATGAAAGCAAACGAAATACAAGAACTATTCAACAGTTTTGAATCGATTGCCATCGATTACAATGGCGTTGAATGCTGTAGCACCCGTGAACTATATCCCGTTCTCGGATACGCCAAGTGGGAACGTTTTAAGGAAGCTTTGGCACGTGCAAAGGATTCTTGTCTAAATGCAGGCGAACCTATATCAGACCATTTTGCCGATGCCGGGAAAATGGTTACCATCGGCCCTGGCACTCAGCGTCAGATACTGGCACTCAGCGTCAGATAGATGACGTCATGCTGACGCGATATGCACGCTACCTTATCGCACAAAATGGCGACCCTCGCAAGTCAGAAATCGACTTCGCCCAAAACTATTTCGCGGTATGAAAAAGAAAATCCTTTGGGCGGTGGTGGCCTTGGTGACGGTGGTAGTCGCCGTGATGGCGGTATGCGACCGGACGGTGGACCATCAGGCCCGGGTACGGCTGTACGACAGAGTGGAGCAGACGCCTCACCGCAGGATAGGTCTGATCCTCGGCACATCGCCGGTATCCGTCTGGAACGGGCGACGGAACTTCTACTACGACAACCGAATCAAGGCCGGTGCCGACCTGTTCAACGCAGGCAAGGTGGACTGGCTCGTGGTCAGCGGCGGCGACTATCGCAACTCGGAGAACGGCTATGACGAGCCGGCCGCCATGCGCGACTCGCTGATAAAGCAGGGCGTGGACTCCGCACGCATCATCCTGGACTACGACGGCACCCGCACCCTCAATTCCATCGCCAAGATGCGCGACGTCTACCGACAGGATTCAATCATCATCATCTCGCAGAAATACCATAACGAGAGGGCATTGTATCAGGCCAAACACCTCGGCATCGACGCCATAGCCTTCAACGCCAAGACTCCCGGCCGCCGCACCTCATGGTGGCGCAACCGTGGACGCGAGGTGCTGGCCCGCGTCAAACTGTTCATCGACATAGCCCGCGGACTGCACCCCGACATTAAGGAATCCATGGTCCGCGATTTCACCGCCGTCCAGTCCGACATCCTTTCGGTATCGCATATCGGAACCCGATACGGCGATTTGATCTGCCTGAAACCGGACATGAGCCGCCTGAGGATGGAAATGGTCTGCGGCAGGATTCCATCGGTGGACAACGATTCGATCATCGTGGCTTTCGCAGGAGCCTTTACCGGAACCGAACCCGGCAAAGGCCATGCCAACATAGCCGGAAACCACGTGTCCGGAGGCAGACTGTACCAAGGCTACCGTTGCAATCGCAATACGGGAGCCTTCACCTGGTCGGCGGCTTCCAGTCCTCGGTTCCATTACCGGGATTACTCCGAGGCATTGGAACAGGCTGCCAATGAAAAGGGAATGGGATTCACCCAGGAGATGATGATACACGAAGGCAAGAGGGTGCCGACCACACGTCCGCTTAGCAATGCGAACGTATTCCGCGCATTATGCCTCGATGCTAATGGCGAACTGGCGCTGTACGAAAGTCAAGGCACCGTCAAGTTCGGCGATTTCATCAAAGCCTTGCTGTCGCAGGGTGTGCAGGAAGCCCTGTACACCGATATGGGACAAGGATGGAACTACTGCTTCTACCGCACCAACCCCACGGACTCCGCACCCCGCTACCTCCATTCCCAGCCGATGCCCCACGCCTCCAACTTCATCACCCTCCGGCTGAGATAACGCATGACGTGACATTTGCACAACCGGCAACGAATGACTAACTTTAACTTTGCCAAGACGTCACCTGTCACTTGTCACCATAGTGGCCTTTAAGTGACACCACATTGACAATTACCTTGTCATCCTCGATGCTGTAGATGATTCGGTCCCCTTTGTTGATTTCCCTACTCCACAACCCTGTTAGATTCCCTTTGAGCTGTTCGACATGACCTGTGCCTGTTGCGGGATGCTGTCGCAATTCCTCAAACAAACCCGCAATCTTCTTTAGCGTTTTCTTTTGCCCGGACTTTCGCCACTCTTTCAAGTGCTTCTCTGCTTCGGGCATTAGAATCAATTCATAGATCATACCCCTAACAATTCCCTTATCTCATCCATTGAATAGGCTCTGCCCTTTCCGGCTTTCATCTCTGCGATGCCGCGTTGAACAGATGCCATGTTTTCCGGATCATTGAACCACGGATCACCAGATGGAGAGGGATTTTCGCTTACCTCTATGGATACGGAATTAGCCTTTGAAATAAGGATTGTCTCTATATAGTTCTTTAAACTCTTGCCCTGTGCCACGGCCATAATCGAGAGTTTCTGCAGTGTTTCCACAGGAAGGTCAATGTTCTTACGCTTTACGTTTAATGCTGTTGCCATATCTATAATCTTTAAATTGCACACAAAGATATACAATATATATGATATACACAAATTAAAACGCTAGTGTTTATAATAGAGTCTCGTTCTCTTGGATGGACTGAAGGGCATAGTTGTTATTCAGTACGTTCTGCCGCTCGATATTTGATGCCGTCAAGTCGTTCATATTATAAAGTTAACAATTTAATTTTGATTATCTGATACATGGGCAATGTTTTACACAATCGAAATGGATTTTAAATCATTTTTTGCTGCATTTGTATTCCTGCGTCGAAGTCTTTCTACAACGCGGGGAGCTCGATGCGGAAGGTGGTGCCGCGGCCCAGTTCCGATTCCTTGACGTAGATGCGGCCGCCGTGGTATTCCTCGATGATGCGCTTCACCAGCGTCAGGCCCAGGCCCCAGCCGCGCTTCTTGGTGGTGTAGCCGGGATTGAACACCGTCTTGAAGTTCTTGCGGGCTATCCCCTTGCCGGTGTCCTTAACCTCGATCCAGACGTTCTTCCCCTCGGCGCCGGTGGTTATGTCTATGCGGCCCGCACCCTGCATGGCGTCGACGGCGTTCTTGGTCAGGTTCTCCATCACCCATTCTATCAGCGGACGCGACAGCTTCACGCCGTGGTCGTCCTCGCTGAGGTGCATGTTGATCGACACCCGGCCCGACACTCGGTTCTTCATATATTCCTGCGAGTTGCCCACTATCTCGTTGATGTACTCCAGCTGCATCTCCGGCAGCGAGCCGATCTTGCCGAAGCGGTCGGCTATGGTGGACAGACGCTTCACGTCCTTGTCGATCTCGTCCGTAACTTCCTTGTCCAGACCGATGGACTGCAGATACTCCGACCATGCCATCAGCGAACTGATGGGCGTTCCCAGCTGATGCGCCGTCTCCTTGCTCAGGCCCACCCACAGCCGGTTCTGCTCCGCCCGCTTGGTGTAGACCAGCGCCAGGTACAGCACCACCGCCAGGATTATGGTGAACGTCATCTGGATGTAAGGGTACAGGCTCAGGCTCTTCAGCAACGCCGAGTCCTCGTAGTAGATGTACTGGTTGAATCCCTCGGCAATCTCCACCTTGATGAAATGGTCCGAATTCTGCGCCATACGCTCGGCCGACTGCTTGCCCAGCGCCTTGTTCAGACGCTTGGACAGGTACTCACGGTTCTTAGGCGACAGGTCGGCATAGACCATCACGTCCTTGTCCCCCTTGTCCGGCAGCTTGAAGTTACGGAACTCCGAGATGTTGCGGTCCTTGTCGAAGATCATCACCGGGATGGAGTTGTTGGCGGCGATGATGTCCAGCATGAACTCGAAGTCGGAGTCCAGGTTGGCCTTGGCCAGACGCTGCGTGGCCTTGGCCCAGATGTCCATACGCTCCCGTTCCTGCTTTCCCAGTTCCTTGACCAGACTGTTGGAAATCAGCAGGAAACCGACAACAGCGGCTATCGATACCGCCACTATCAGGAATTTGCCCAGACGTCTGTCCATACCGCGTATCGATTCTTAATGGTCCAGGATGAACTTGGCCACGGAGTCGGAGGTATTGGGACCGATCACCACATCGGCCGCCTCCAGCACCTCAGGCCGGGCGTTCTCGACGGCTACTGCCACGTCAGCCACGCGCATCATCGGCAGGTCGTTGATGTTGTCGCCGAAGCATACCACACGGTCCGCGCCTACCTGGGCGGCCAGGGCCTTTACCGCGTTCGCCTTGGTGGACTCGGCCGAGAAAGCGTCGAGCAGCGCCGTCTGGTCGCCGTACATGTCATGGTAGATCTGCACGCGCGCTCCCGGAATCCTGCCCGCCACCTCGTAGCAACGTTCGGCACGTTCGTTGTCCAGCATGGAGAACAGCAGGATCACGTCGTCCATCCGCTCCGGAAATACAGAATGTCCCCGGGCATCGACGTCGAAATGCTTGAACGACGACGTGGCGCGCTCCTGCATGAACTGCCTCTGGACAGGGGTCATCTCGCCAAGGCTACGGACGGTTATCTTGTCGTTCGCGATGGAATACACAAAGGTGGGGGTACCGGTCTCACGGTATGCGTCCAGCACCTGTGCTATGACCTCGGGCTTGAACAGGTTCAGCCGCGAGTAATGGTTGGCGGCCGCGTCCCAGAACGCGGCGCCCGTCATGACTATGCACGGCAGGTTCATCCTGACATCCCGTATTATGGGGGCCACGGTGGCCGGAGTGCGCGCGGTTGCGACGGTGAACAGTTTGCCATCGTCAATGGCCTGGTTCAGCATCGCGACGGTCTGCGCCGACAGCCGCTGGTCCGGCTGCAGCAACGTCCCGTCCATGTCGCTGACATATAACGTCTTCACTTCCTGTTCTTGATTTCAGTAAATTTCACGTCCTCCACCTGCTCCTCGTGATACTCACGGCGGCGGTTGCCGTTACCCATCTCCTGGTCCACCGTAGTGGAGGTGGTTTCCGAGTAATCTATGATCTCGGTGTAGCGCACATCCTCGGCCACTTCCTTCATGGCCTGGGCCGGATGCGGATTGGACCTGCGTCGGCGCGTATCGCCCCGGCGTGAGTCATCACGGCGCTGACGGTCCTGCCTGCGCTCCTCCTGACGGGGAGGCGCCCCCATCATCTGGCGCAGACGGTCCTCGGCCTTGCGCATCAGGTAGCCGCGCATCCACCTCATGATGTACGGCCAGAGCAACGCCAATATAAGTAATATTATCAGAAATACTCCCATAGAATGATTGAAGTTCAAGTGGTCCTCAACACTCCATATACAAATGGAGTGCCAGATTCCCTCTTACTTCTTAACGTCGAAAATCGAGTACAAAGTATATGTCACGATGGTCCACAGCAGTCCCGGTACTCCGGTGCAGAACACCAGCGCCACCGTGGTGGCGATCATCAGCCATCGCCACTGGTTGCCGCGCCATCCCCAGGTCTTGAACTTCAGCGAGAAGAAATGCACCGGCGACACCATCAGCCAGCTCTCCAGCACCAGCGCCGGCAGGAAGAAATACCATGCCGTCATGAAATCCACGTCCTGGTAGGCCAAGGCCGAGTAACCGATCCAGAAGATGGCGTTGGCCGGTATGGGCAGGCCGATGAAGGACGTGGTCTGGCGGTCGTCGATATTGAACCGCGCCAGCCTCAGCGCGCCGCACACTGGAATCAGGAACACCAGCCATGCCAGCCACGCGGGCTGTTCCATCTGGCTCATCACATTGAACATCAGCAGCGACGGCGCCACGCCGAAACTGATCAGGTCGCACAGGGAGTCAAGTTCCTTGCCCAGCGACGAGTATGCGTGCAGCAGACGCGCGGCGAAACCGTCGCAGAAGTCGGCCACGGCGGCGATGCCTATGAGTATCCAGCACCACTCGTAGCCGCGGAGTCCCCACATCGGCTCCTGACCGTGGAAGGCGGCGATGATGGCCAGAACACCTGCGGTCAGGTTCATGCAGGTGATTGCGTTCGGTATGTTCTTTACAATTGCGTTCATATGTAGTATCTTGGGTTATATGTACCCCTGTAATGAGAACGTAACCGCAGGGGCGGTGGTTTAGGCAGGCTTGCGTCACTCAGGGTCCTGCTCGGGACTGACTATGGCCAGGGGGGTGACCCCTCCACGGGTGGTCTCGTTCATTTTCAACAGTACATGGGCATTGACCGGAAGGTAGATGTCCACGCGCGACCCGAACTTTATGAATCCCAGGTGGTCGCTGATGTCCGCCTCCTCGCCTGCCTGCGCGTACGTCACGATACGCCGCGCCATGGCGCCGGCTATCTGGCGAACGGTGATGCGGCAGCCGTTGTCCATGGTTATGCCCACGGTGCTTCGCTCGTTCTCCGTGCTGGCCTTGGGGAGCCACGCCGACAGAAAGCGGCCCTCATGGTGCTTTACATAGTCCACCGTGCCGTCCACCGGAAACCAGTTGGCATGTACGTTCAGCGGACTCATGAACACCGACACCATTATGGCGTCGCTCTTCAGGTACTCACCCTCGTACACGCGCTCGATGGCCACGACCTTGCCGTCGACCGAGCTTATGACGTGGTTCCTGCGCTGTCCCGTGTACTCACGGCGCGGACAACGGAAGAAATTGAACACGAAAATATAGCCGATCACCGACAGCGCCGACAGCGTCACCGGCACCGGCCCGGGCACCATGAAGAGCCACAGCGGCACGTTAAGTACCACTATCACTCCCAGCAAGGGTATCAGTACCGCCGTACCCTCGCGGTGTATCTTGACCCGGTGTATTCTACTCATGCAACTGCAAAATTAGTGTTTTCCCCGAAAATATCCTAATTAAATTAAGCCAAGGCACGGCACAAAGCCGTTATCAGGCTATTTTTGCCTCGGGAGACGCCTTGATTTCACCTTGTCGTCCTCCGGAACCGGGACATACTGGTAGGCCCCGAGGCTCGGATTGCCGGACTTCAGACGGTCCACGCCGTCCATGTCCGTACGGGCCGCCGGAGTCACGAACTCAGGATTGCCCGCTTCCTTCACCGGCGAGTCGTTGCCCAGACGGTAGTTGAAGTAATACTCCGGCCGGATGGTCAGGAACATCGGGTCCGTATCGCCCAGACAGTTCAGGAAATTATCGTCGTCCGTGATCTTGGACTTGAAGGAACAGTTGCGGAAATATACCTGGCTGCCGGTCAGGTCCTCCACGTTGAGGTCGGCGGGAATGCCGTAGAGGATGCAGTTCAGGAACTCGGCCTTCATCAGCGGCAGGCCGGAATTGTCCTCGGCTCCGGGCAGCACGTCCTCCAGCATCACCAGCGGCTCGGAGATGGCGGAGAACAGGTAGTTGTTGGCGAACGTACACTGCAGGAAGTCATGCTCGCCCCCGCGCAGGTAGACCGTGGCGAAGGCCGCCTCGGAGAAGCATGTGCCGATGGCATCCACCTTGGCGTGCCGGACGGACAGGACACGTTGCTGCGAGTTGTGCAGCCATGAGTTGTAAAGCGTCAGCTTGGTGCGGCTCAGGTCGGCGCAGGAGTCCACCTGCACGCCGTAGGCCGTGCTGCGCATGTCTACATATTCCATCCGGTTGCCGAACGACCCGGCGCCGAACCGGATCCCGCCCCACTGGCCGGCCATGATGTCGTACTCCACATCGGGCAGCACGTTGTCCAGACGGTCGCCGCGCATGTCGATCATCTTCCCCGGCGCGCCCACGGCCTCCAGGACACCCTCCACGCGCATATACGCCTTGTCATGGAACAGCAGCTTGACGCCGGGGTCCACGCTTAGCCTGACATCGGGGGCCACCACCAGGGAGTCGAACACCACATAAGGCCGTTCGGTGGTGAGACGCGTGTCCCTGTCGAACGTGACGCCGCGCAGGCGCGTCACGTTCTGGCCCCACGCCTCGCACAGCACGTTCTGCGTCACGCCGTTGGTCACGAACTCCAGCTGGTCCTCCACCAGCGTCGGCTCGTTGCCGGCCGTCTCGGGTATGCAGCATTCGATGAATACATAGATCGAATCCTTGCCACGGATCTCCACATCGCGGAAATCCGTGCCGCTCTGGCCGTCCACGTTCATGCGGAAACGTGTGTCGGGGTTCCTGAAACGTATGGAGGAGATGTTGATTCCCTTCTTGGCGCGGTTGGAGACTATGAGCCGTGCCGTGGGGGTGCCGAGGTCGGTGAACACGGTGTCGAAACTCACCGTGTCGCGCGAGAACGTCAGCACGTCGCGGGGGGACGTCGTCATGGCGTCCGATATGCAGGAAGTGAGCATGCCCGGCAACAGGATTAAACCAAGCAGACCCATCAATGTCAAAAATATCTGGCGGTGTGTCATATGCGTCGTGGAGTTGAGGAATGTGCTTTTTTCTTACAACTTTACTTAGAAAAACGCTGCTGACGGCCGAATGTTGCACCGCGATGATGACCTATGAAGTATGTATTGATAGCCGGCGAGGCCTCGGGCGACCTTCACGCCTCGCAACTGATAAAATATATCCGTGAGGAAGACCCGGATGCGGAGTTCCGCTTCTTCGGCGGCGACCTGATGGCGCGCGAGGCACGCCGCAACCCCGACCTGCATTATGACCAGATGAACGTGATGGGGTTCTCGGAAGTGCTGCGGGCGCTGCCGCGCATCCTCCGCAACATGAGGCAGGCCAAGGCTTTGCTCCGGGAGTACCGCCCGGACGCCGTGATTCTGGTGGACTATCCCGGCTTCAACCTCCAGGTGGCCGGCTATGCCCACAGGCTGGGCATCAAGGTGCATTACTTCATCTCGCCGAAAGTGTGGGCGTGGAAGGAATGGCGCGTGCGGAAGATCAAGAAGACCGTGGACCATATGTACTCCATCCTCCCCTTCGAGGAAGAGTTCTACGCGCGCCATAACTACAGGGTGGAATACGTGGGGAACCCGTCGGTGGAGGAGATCTCGTACGCCATGGGACACCTCCCGCCCAGGAAGTACTTCCTGGAGCGGCAGGGAATCACCGACCCCCGTCCCGTCATCGCCCTGCTTCCTGGGTCGCGCCGCGGCGAGATCCGCAACAACCTCCCGCTGATGGTTGAGGCCGCCAAACGGTTCCCCGAGTTCCAGTACGTCATCGGCGCCGCGCCGTCCGTTCCCGAGAAATTCTTCCGCGAGGTGGCGCAGGACCCCGGCCTGAAGGTGGTGTTCGGATGCACGCCCACGCTGCTGAAGTACTCGCAGGCCGCGATCGTGGTGTCCGGGACCGCCACGCTGGAGACAGCCCTGATCGGCACGCCGCAGGTGGTGGTGTACCGCGCCAACGGCAGCAAGCTGTCGTACGACATCATGGCCCGTCTGCTGAAGGTGAAGTATGTGTCGCTGCCCAACCTGATCGTCAACAACCTGATCATCCCGGAGCTGCTGGTGAACCGCTGCACCGTCGATTCCATAGCGCGCGAGCTGTCGCCGTTGCTGCAGCCCAGCCCCAAGCTGACCTTCCAGCAGCAGGGCTACCGTAACATGCAGCGGCGGCTGGGCAATTCCGTAGCCGCCCAGACCGCCGCCTCGTTGATAGTGAGTTATACTTGTAAGTAGGTTATCCGCCAAGTAGGTTATCTGCGGAAGAAGCCCTTGCTGCGCTTCTTGCGGAAGGCCAGTCTCTCGTCCTGAGACATGTTGGCCTCCTGGCTCATGCGCTCGGACTCATACGCCATCATGCAGCAGCCGAGGTCGCCGAACATCTTGCCCGTACCTTCCTCGTCGGAACTGAACGCCATCTTGTTGTCGATGTGCAGACGGTTCGACATCATGTCCACGTCGATGTTGGCGCCGATGAAATTGAATGTCCAGCCCATCTCCTTCATCTGGTCGATCAGCCTGACCACCTTCTCCAGGTCGTAATGGGTGGAGGCGTTCTCCAGGCCGTCGGTGATGATTGTCACGATTCCGGTGGCGTCCTCGTGCGTGGCGGCTATGGCCTTGAGTTCCACCAGCGTCGAGCCGACGGCGTCGAACAGCGGCGTGCATCCGTAGGGCTTGTAATCCTGGTTGGTGATATGCCTGGCGTCGGCCACAGGGATGTTCTTGCACAGATAGCGGGAGGGAACCGGACCGTTGGCCTGGAATGCGTAGATGGACATCAGCACGCGCTGCGTGTCGGGATTGTTGGCCTGGAGCTGTTTGGCCACGTTGATGGTCTCGTTGCAGCCGGAGATTGTCGAGTTGACGCAGCTGCCCATGGAGCCGGACTCGTCGAGGATGATGAGGTTGAATACGGTGGTCTTGGTCTCTGACATAGTCGTGATTTTTTAGAGGTTGTGTAGTGTTCGTGTTGTTTTCGCGGTGGATGCTGAAACATCCGTTTGCGTAATTTTGACGCAAAGTTAATACATAAACGCGGCAAATGCAAATTTTGTTGCGTCAAAATGACGCATTATTATAATATATCTTGCAAGTCGCTTATTGACAATAAATTAATTTAAACTTTTTTTTTATCAGAAATTGAACAGATCCTTGATGGAAGCGTCATCGTCACCCTCTGACTCCGATGCCCGGTCCTTGTTAAAACGGAAGAAGCGGAGCTTTCGGCCTTTGCTTTTGGGAGCGCGTTGCAACGGCATGGAGGAACAGGCGGTCGGGGCGGGACTCGATGCTTCCGCCACATCGCGGATCACATCGGTCTGCATCAGCTTGCGGTGGAAATTGCGGCGGTCGTAGGTATTGCCGGTGATCACCTCGTAGACCTTGCGGAGCTCGTCGACGGTAAACACCTCGTTTAGCAGCTGGAACGCCACAGGCTTGATCCGGAGGAGTTCCTTGAGGTGGGCGCGCGCCATGTCTATTATCTCAAGATGGTCGAATGCCAACGGCGGAAGCATATCGACATCGAACCACATGGCGTTCGACGCGTCATCGCCGCCGATCACGGCATGGTCGGCAGGGCGGACCAGCGCGATGAAAGCCACGGTCACCACACGGCCCCGAGGGTCACGCTTCGGAGTGCTGAACACATGGAACTGTTCCAGATATACGTCACGCACGTTGGTCTCTTCCCGGAGTTCGCGCCGGGCGCATTGCTCGATAGTCTCGTCCATACGCATGAATCCTCCCGGCAACGCCCAGCTTCCCTGGAAAGGATCGATGCCACGCTCCACAAGAAGAATCTGCAGCCGTTCGCCGTCAAAGCCGAAAATCACATTGTCCGCGGTCATGGCCGGTCGCGGATATTCATATACATACTCCCCCTTCGGGTCGTCCTTGCCACACTTGCTTGAAATCAAAGCCATAAATCAGCAAATTCGCGTTATTCTGACGCAAATTTACCGATTTCTTTCCAGTTTTCCAAATTATATTGACAAGTTCCCGCTACCGCATCAGCGTGAAAGGAGATTGACTCCGGGAGAAATACAGGCAATAAAGAATATGCGGGCAGACCCCAACATTCCTGAAGACGCCAAACCGGAACTTCCCGAAGGCTACGAATAACATCCCCTGAGTAATACCTAAAGACTGGCAACCCTGATATTCCATCCGGGGTTGTCTGTCTGTTTTGTATGGCTATGAATGATATAGCACCTATCGGATATTTATAATCGTTTTTCGGTCAGTTTCATCACCAGAATCATTTTCAAGAGAATACTTTTTATACGCGTCTACTCTATCAGAATCACAACCCCATATCCAAGACTTGTTTTTAGAATTGTAACAATAATTCTCATCCGGACCGAATGTGACGGTCAGCCAATAAAGGCCGTCTTTTCTCGGTTCGTAATAGAAAACATAGCCCTTGTATTCATAGGTCTCATTAATTTCCTCGAAAGGAGTTCCTATCTCATTAAGTCCGATTGGTAGCCTGTTATTCATTTTTTGAAAATCATCAATCATTCCGATAATTTCATTTCCCACACGCTCTATATCAGCAGTATCAGTTGTCATATACCTTTTGAAAAACACGACAATTGCAATCAGTAATGAGATAATCAACACTACGATAAGTGTGCGCCAATTCCAAAATCGTTTATCGGTCTGTTTCATTCTATGATGTAAGTTTCGGAAGTTAATATATCAACGATATGCTCTGCTGTCTTTATGGCATAGTGCTTTACGTTTAGAAAAGATCCATACAACGCACTCATCCCAGTTGCCATGATTTCTCCCAGATAAGAGGAATTTTCCACTTCGTATAAGGGGCTGGAAGTCAATCCCACCATAACCTCAGTCATTCTAAAGTGTTCCAGAGTTACACGATAGGCAAATACATTCCTAAATAGAATGGTAATCGTTCCTCTGTTGTCAAAACGATCAAGTATAATCTTAAGGTCGGTAGCGTCATAATCTATTGAATTGATTGAACATTCGCAATCAATTACATTTATCTGATGGTATATCTCACTTTCCATATCTAGAATAGTTTATCGGTCAGTTTCATTGGTTTCAAGGAGTTTTCGGATTGAGTTTATAATATCTTTCCAAGATGCACCGCCAAGGTCAAAAGACAATTCCCGGTCGTAATCCCAATCAAGACCTTTGTCGGTGGCTTTTCGGGTCGGCAGTATTTTCAGTTTGCGGCTGTCGTGTGTCACAAGAACACTCGTACAGTGCATATAAAGCTGTCGCCATGAGCGTTGTTTCATGGCTTTGATTAGCTCGGATGCCTTTATTTCGGTGTATTTGTCATGCTGACTTGCATGAAAAATATCAGTCATAGTATTCTCAAACGCCCCGTTATCGCACTCAAGAGGTAAGAATTTAATCGGATAACTTGAGTTGATATGATATACCGTGACAAATATGTACTCTTTGTCGGTGCGATATATCGCACACTTTCCAGAGCGCTCCAACTCAGGGCACCGGTCGTTATATTTTCGATTGATTCTCTGCCAACGATATGCTGCCAAAACAATCGCAACAATTACAAATATTATGACAGAGCCAAAATCTGGTCCATCATAATATTCAAACACTGTTATGTTGTTTCCCGGATTGTCTTTCTGATACACCACACCAATACTGTCGCCCACGGAAAGACCACGGCGTGGAGCACCACCTTCATAAACTTTACCATCCACAAATATCTGATACTTCAAATATGGACTATTTCGAATACTATACACATCTGAAACCACAGTTGATGTAAAAACCGGATTTGCAGACAGCGCATTATATTTTCGATTCTGTAAATACAAACCGACAATGAGAAAAGGCACGAGAATCAGCAGCACAACACCAAAAGGCAAGCGTCTCTCACCCCGTTTCCCAAAGAAAAACCTATATATCTTGCTGTCAGATTTCATTTCACCCTGTATTTAGATTTGAAGGCTTCTTCCTCAATAAAGTTTTCAAGCAACGCATGGCACGCATCGT
>ERZ827108.404-NODE-404-length-74382-cov-33.685229_pt1 | contig 74382 bp, 65 predicted proteins | sample MGYA00519921_ERZ827108 | MGnify/ENA primary metagenome ERZ827108 (study PRJEB31778, sample SAMEA3449258) | human gut metagenome | biome: human gut; feature: human-associated habitat; material: faeces | place: United Kingdom | collected 2010/2012 ... | reverse complement strand
CATTGTCCGTTAAAATCTTTAACCCTTTAGTCAAGATCTTTCAGGACTAGACAGTTATGCAAATTTGTCAAGAAAAAAACGAAATGCGCTGATTGGTTATGCGTTTGGTTATGCAATTTAAGTAAAATTAAGATGGGTTGAATTATACAAGTTACCATTTTACTACCCGTTTTTATGGCTTTATGCATTATTCAAGGGGGGAAATACCATATAAAGAATAATGCAAATCAGCATATATGATAGAGTAATATGTTGATTTGTAATAAGGTAGCTGGTGATTCCTGTTTTGTTTGTGTTGAAAACGTGCGTGTGCCGCTTTTATTTAGAACAATCTGTGCATACTTCCTAATACGGCATATACTTTCTGTATCATAGAAATAGGAATGTCTTGTGGGCTGTATTCAGGGCTTTTATTGGTGGGGATTAAACGAATAAAATCTTTTTGTTCTGCTTTCCCTATTCGTTTGACAGTCCGATAGCTTTCTGTCACGATGGCGTATATCTCTCCATAGGGGAGATATTGGACGGGATCGGTCATTTCTTTGAGGGCGATATAGTCACCATTGCTTAATTCGGGTTCCATAGAGTGCCCTGTAATATTGCACCATATAACACCGGGTTTGTTATAAGGCTCAAAATTTATATAGTAATCTGGATTGGTGGTTTGGTTATTCAAAACGAGATCAAACCCACCGATAAAATCTACATTGTAGTAGGGGGCTCCTTTGTATTCAAAATTAACTTCGGGCAAAGATGTCGATTTTGAATTGTCTTTTAACATTTCTCCTTTACCAGTTATTAACCAATGGAGATCTATATCTGTGTAGTTTGAGATTATAGTCTCTATATTATCACTTGATATGTTTTGGTTTTTATCTAAAAAACCATTTGATAACCCAGTGGTTCGATAGAACTCAGTTTTTTTTATGCCTTTAAATCTAAGATATTCTAATAAATTACTCTTTGCACTCATAATATTGAGATTAAAATCACTAAACCTTTTGCAAATTAGATTATAATCTCTATATTTGCATCACCGTATTAATATTACCGGCTGTAAAGGTAGTGAAAACGGCTGATATGACAATGAATAACTTTTAAAAACAATGTGATATGAGAAAGCGAATAGTAGTAGATCGTGGTGAGATCAAGAAAATCTCAAAGGATTTTAAAGTCACGAGCAAAGCCGTGTGGGAGGCTTTGGTTTATCGCAGTAACAGCAGCAAGGCGAGGCTCATCCGTAAAGTAGCCATTGAACGTGGTGGTGTTGAAATCGGAGATCAAAAGGAGACGGTATGAAAAAGGTGTTTTTGCTCCTTTTGGGAGATGAGTTTAAAGAGTATTTCTCTTTGACTGCGAGGCAAAAGTTTTACGTGTGGTATTTCTGCCTAAGTTTATGCTTTTTATGTATAACTGATGATAGTCCGATATGGGCTATTATAGTGGTAGTCTTGAATTTTGCCAATGCCGCCCGCCTGATTAAAAAAGTACCATTAAATATAAAGGAGGATTAATCATGAAAAGAGTATTTCACGTTAAAGAAGATGACACTATCAGAAAATCGTTTGAAGATCTGCTTGATGCGGAAAGAACCTTGTACTCCGCAAGATGCCCCGAAATCGTCAACGAGATGGATGACACGCCCTCTCTATGGCTGTCTTTACAACCTCCTTATGTTCCCTCTCAATCTCGTTCACGGCGTTTTTTAGAGCTTGATGAAGAGCCTTACTTCCGCTTGGCCGGCCTTTTGGAATTGACGTATAGAAACTCAACTCCACCGGAACTCCAAACGCGGGGGTTAACCATCCGGATTCGGGATAATAAGGCTTACTTCTGTATCTCAGGTTCAATCTCCTTAGCTGATTTGCAAACGCTGTGCGAACGTTGTCAGGCTGGGCAATCTCCTGATCAATGTAAAAAGTGATACAAAATGATGTTTCCATGATGATAACGATTTGATTTTGCAAAGGTAAGAAAAATCCCGGACGGTCTTTTGAGGTGGTTCGACTCCGCCTCCGGGGACAAAGTTTAAAAAGGTATGGAGTATTTCAATAAAATAGTATGTGTAACCTACGAGGAATTGCTTACAGTAATACCTAAAGGTACTTTGAACTCTTTGCTATATCGTGGCAAAATTCAAAGGGTTGACCGTGGTGGTGGCCTCGATGGATATGCCCGGTATAGTTATCCCTCCCTACCTGAACGCTATCGGATCCGCTTTGAGCAAAAGTATGGGGATCCGGTGGAGTTAATCAAAGAGAAGTGTATGAAAAACAGGCTTAAAATAGATGAAGCAGCCCGGATATTCTTTGAGGATTACCGGTATGATAAGGCCGGGGAGTTAGTAAGTCTCACAGAACCCAAAAAAGCTGAATATACCATCAACGCCTCAGTACTGAACGAGTTGATATCGATCCTGAATGACCGGGAGGGCTATCGCAAGGCTTTGGGTGGAAGTACAAAGAAAGTATGGGAAACGATTATCGGAACGGCAGACCGCCTCCGTGATTCTTATGGCCACACACTGCCTGAAAACGCCGCCCGGCTGAAAGACAAGATAAACCAATACAAGAAAGAGGGTTACTCCTGCCTGATCAGCAAGAAAATGGGGAATGACAATACCCTGAAAATAACCGAGGAAGCCGGTAACATGATTATAGCGTTAAAGCGGAGTAGCGTTCCCGTTTATACTGATGCTCAAATATTCGTGGAATTCAACCGGATTGCAGAAGAGAAAGGCTGGAAGCAGCTCCGGAGCATTCAGAGCCTCCGTGGGTTCCTGAACCGTCCTGACATCGAACCGTTGTGGTACGATGCCGTTCACGGGGAGCTGAAAGCCCACCAGCGTTACAGCCGCAAGAATAAAACCGAGCTTCCCTCGATGCGTGACTCCTTGTGGTATGGTGATGGTACGAAAATCAATTTGTACTATAAAGACTATGACAAGGACGGTAAGTTGGTGGTTCGTACCACTCAGGTTTACGAGGTCATCGATGCTTATTCGGAGGTATTTTTGGGATACCACATTTCAGACAGCGAGGACTACGAGGCGCAATATAATGCCTACCGCATGGCCATTCAGGTATCAGGTCATAAGCCTTACGAGCTGGTGCATGATAATCAGGGAGGCCACAAGAAACTGCAGAATAGCCATTTCTTTGATAAGATTGTCGGCCATGTTCATAGAACCACGGCTCCATACAGCGGGCAATCCAAAACGATAGAGAGCGTTTTCGGACGTTTTCAGGCTGAGGTTTTGCATAAGGATTGGAGGTTCACCGGTCAAAATATCACCACCAAAAAGGACACGAGCCGCCCGAATTTAGAGCGTATCGAGGCAAACAAGGATAAACTTTACACTTTGGCCGAACTGAAAGCAGCATACGCTGCCGCCCGGAAAGAATGGAACGAAAGCAAGCATTTTGCTACCGGGATGAACCGCATCGAGATGTACCGAAACAGCGTGAATCCTGATACCCCGACAGTGGGCGTTCTCGACATGATCGAGATGTTTTGGGTGATGACTGATAAGCCCTCCACTTATACAGATAACGGTCTGAAAATAACCATTAAAAAACGTGAGTTTACATACGAGGTTTACGAGGTTCCGGGTGTGCCTGATCACGAATTCCTAAGAAAAAATAGAGGGCAAAAGTTCTACACCATGTATGATCCTTATGATCATACCTCGGTACGGCTATACAAGAAAGATAAAGCAGGAGAGCTGCGATTTGTACGGACTGCAGAGCCTTATATCGTTATCCACCGGAATATTCAGGAACAGACCGAGGGTGAAATGTCCTTTATCCGCCGGAATATAGAGGCGAACACGGAGGATCGCATCGAGCGTCAGGTTGATGCACGTATCATCGAGCAGGCGCATGGCGTGAGTATGGAACAACAGGGACTCAAACGTCCGAAATTGAAAGGTGCAAAGAGCGAAACGGAGCGTGAAATTGAACGCCGAGTCCGCCGGTACAGTCAGGATCCGGAACAGCTCTCCGCCGGTAAGGTGACAAAGCTAATAAGCAACATCACGTTTGACCAGCTGAATGGTGATATCCGCCTGAATGAAAAGAAAGTAGCAGGAAAATTATAATTCTAATATAAAATGAACAGTACAATGACACAGAAAGAGAAAGATGATATCCGTGAGGCTCTCCGGGTATATGCAGCGAAGTATTCCAGCCAAAAAAAGGCTGCGGCAAGTTTGAACGGCGTGTCTGCAGGGACACTGAGTGCCGTGATTAACGGCAAGTATGAGAGTATCAGTGATGATATGTTCCGCAATATCATCGCTCAAATTACTCCAGCAGCTGCAGCCACCGGATGGCAGCTCGTGGAAACGAACTCCTTTCAGGAAATATGGTATGCCCTGAGCGATGCGCAGGAGTTTAAAAAAGTCCGCTGGATCGTGGGTGGTGCGGGATGTGGCAAAACAACGACAGCCACCATGTACGCACAAAAGAATCATGAGGTGTTCGTCATCCTTTGTGATGAGGATATGCGGAAAGGTGATTTTGTTCGGGAGATCGCCCGTAAACTCGGTTTTAAGACTTGCGGGATGCGTATCCGTGAAATATTGGACTTGGCCATCGAGAGCATCATACAGATGGAAAATCCGCTTTTGGTGTTCGATGAGGGTGACAAGTTGAACGATAACGTGTTCCACTACTTTATCAACCTGTATAATCGGTTGGAGGGTAAATGCGGGATTACTTTCTTATCCACCGATTACATCCAGCATCGTATTGACTGCGGTTTGAACCACAACCGGAAAGGCTATAACGAGATTTATTCCCGCATTGGGCGTAAGTTCTTTAAGCTGGAACCAACCTCCTGTAATGATGTATTTGCCATTTGCCAAGCCAACGGATTGATGGATAAAAAACTTATTGCAAACGTGATCGATGTGACGGAGAAATCGGAGTTTGATTTGCGATGCGTGAAAGATGCCATTCACCGGGAGAAAAAGGTGGCGGCAGCGAAATAGTATAAAAACCTGTTCAAACGCTGGTTGAACGGCGTTTGAACGTAATTCAAAAAGTATATGAAACAAATTGTTTTACCACTCGCAAGCCGGTTCCCGGCAGGCCATTTGAAAAGAGGCCAGCTCACCGGCTTTCCTGAGAAAGTGATTAAAGGAACCAAGATCCACACGTTTCGTGAGGATCCGGGCAAATGGGCGTACAACGTGGAGCTTATCAACTCCCATAATGCGGAGCTATCTATCCGCCGGTGGATTGGCCGTCCTTATCATACTCCGCAGCTGGAGGTGAAAAGGTTGAAAAAAATCGGTATCCAGCAGGTGCAAATGACATGGGACTCCGATGTCGAGCAGCCGACCGTTTTCATAGACGGAAAACGTATCCTAAACGTGGAGCAGCTGGCTGCTAATGACGGGATGACTCTCGATGATTTCGTGAGCTGGTTTTTTAAGACCTCCAACACATTCGAGGGAGTGATTATTCATTTTACAGATTTCAGATATTGATTTATGGCACGGGCATTATCGGTAACAGAAGCAGTAAGCATGAAGAAAGAAACGCTCAAGCTGACAGGCGCATGGGCGGACGCTTTCGGAGAGCCTGAACGGATTGGCGTTTGGTTTATTTGGGGCAATAGTGGTAACGGGAAAAGCAGCTTTGTCATGCAGCTTTGTAAAGAGCTGGCAAAGTTTGGGCGGGTGGCTTATGACAGCCTCGAAGAGGGTGCGAGCCTCACCATGCAGAACACGCTCCGCCGTTTCAACATGGCCGAGGTAAACCGCCGTTTCCAGCTGCTTGACTGTGAGCCGATGTCCGAGCTTGGTGAAAGAATGGATAAGCATAAAAGCCCCGATTTTTACGTCATTGACAGTTTCCAATACACCCAAATGAGCTATAAAGAATACATCAAATTTAAGGAGGCGCACCGGAACAAGCTGCTGATTTTTATCAGCCATGCAGATGGCCGGAACCCTGATGGTCGGAGCGCAAAGAAAGTGATGTATGATGCCGCCCTGAAAATTTACGTGGAGGGGTTTCGGGCTTTCTCGAAAGGCCGCTTTTTCGGCTCCGTGGGGCATTTTACAATTTGGGATGAGGGTGCGGTAAGATATTGGGGAGATAACGCTTAAAACGAACGGAAATGAGTAAAAATAATCAAGTTATAACGATTTCGCCTCCCATGTTTATCGGGGAGGGAAATCAGAAAGAAAGTATCTCCAGCAAAGGCCACCGGTGTAGCTATTGCCACGGTAACGGTTTCTTTTGGGGAGAGGAACAACGGGAACGGGTGAAAGTTGATTGCCCGGTCTGCAAAGGTAGCGGTAAACTCGATGCCGTGATAACTATCGAGTGGAAACCTGCAAAATAGAATGAACGATGGAAAAAGAAGTACCTGAAAATATATTGGCGAAAATTAGAAAGCTGCTCCGGTTAAAAGAATCCGCCATAAAAATCGGATCCGAGGGAGAAGCCCATGCAGCTGCGGAGGCTGTAAACCGGCTGCTGACATCCTATAACTTGTCATTGATGGATGTTACCCCGGAAGAACAAAAGAATATGATATCCGTGAGTGAATCGGAGAAAATAACCTATCAGGACACGTATGGGAATATTTGGAAAAGGGATTTGTTGCGGATTATATGCGAGTATAATTTTTGCCGGATTTTGTTGCATGGAGGTACGACTTACATGGTGGTAGTCGGTACACGGGAAAATGCGGAAGTTGTGCTCTCGCTTTATAATTACTTGAGGTCTGTATTCCGCCGGTTGTCGGTAGAACGTTGCACCGAGTATGTGGCTACCCGCAGAGGGTATTACCGGACAAAGAAGTTTAAACGGAATTATATAAAATCTTATTTGTTGGGATGTTGCACCGGTTTGCGGAAACAATTTGAGAGCATTCGGAAAACAGCGGAGGAAACCGGACTGATGCTGTGTCACAACCATTTGATTGATGATTATTTTCAATCGATAGGCACAACCACCCATAAATCCAAGAACCGGAATAAAGTGAACGCCTCCGCCTATTGTTCCGGATATGATGACGGTTCAAAAATTAATTTAAACAAGCAAATCAATGGGAAATGATCTTTATCAAATAGGCTTACCGGTAGCCTCTTTAAGTACAGTTCTGATGGATTGGACTTGCTTTAACCGACCGGAGAAATTGCTGATCAGTCCGGCCAAGAAAGATGAATGGGCGGTGGTTGAACTCCGGAACCCGGAGCTGGCCGCAGCTATCATCAAGGATGTGCCGGAGGCAATGGTAAAAGTAGTACAACAACCTGTAAAAGTCGTGCAAATATGAAAGCGTTATCAGCATTAAGACAGGTATTCAGCCTGAAAAAGAACGAGGAACTCGGCAGAAAGTTCTCTCCCGAAGAATTAAAACGTATTGTCGATGCCATGAAAGAGTATGCGGCATCCAAGCTGCAGGAGCAGCGAGCCATTTGTCAGCGTGAATTTGAGTTGGCCTATGACTCCGGTGAAAGTAATTTGGGGACGAACCCGGCCATTACCGAATTGTACGTCCTGCAATCCCTAAAAGAGAGTGAAACCCCTGAACTTGATTGATTATGGCAAAGACAAACAGTTATTCACGTTTTTGGACGCTGCTGGCGAAAATGCCCTGTTCTGACAGGGACGGTTTAAAGCTGCAGCTTGTATCCAGCTTTACGAATGGGCGGACGGACTCACTGAGAGAAATGACTTTGAGTGAATATAACTCGATGATACGGGAGATGGAGAAGCAGACCGGATCCAGCCGTCCGGTCAGTTACGAGGTTCTGAAAAAGAAACGCTCTGCCGTTCTCCACCAAATGCAGTTGATGGGTATTGATACGGCAAATTGGGCGGCGGTGGATAACTTTTGTTTGGGCGTTCGTATCGCAGGAAAGAAATTCAGGGAGTTGTCCGCTGATGATTTGGATGCGGTATTGCTCCGGATCCGCTCCATCCGGCAAAAGGATATGCAGAAAGCAAAGAAAGAACTCAATTAACTTATTTATAAACCATTTAAAATGTGATATTATGGCACAGATTGAAGAAAAGCAGACCGTTGAAATGACGGCGGAGGAAAAGGCTCAATTCGAGGCTTTCCGTAAAGAAAAGGCCAAAAAAGAGGCTCAGGAAAAGGCGAAAGCCGAACGTGAAACGTACCGCCAAATGGTGGATGATGAAGTGAACAGCGCAATCCCGGTACTCCTCTCCTTGAGTGAGGATATCAAGGAAACCAAAAAGACGGTGCTGGAGAACTTTAAAAGTATTCTTGACATGAAATGCGAGGTTCTGAAAGTCGTAAAGGATGATCAGCGCAGCCATACCTTTACCAATTCGGAGGGAACCAAGCGCATCACTCTCGGAGTGTACGTGACGGACGGCTACCGTGACACGGTGGAGGACGGCATCGCTATCGTGAAAGAGTACATCGAGAGCCTCGCCGACAATGCTAAAACGAAATCACTCGTGAACATGGTATTGAAACTGCTGGCTCGTGATTCCAAAGGCACGTTAAAAGCCAGCCGTATCGTCCAGCTCCGCAAGATTGCCGAGGAAAGCGACAATGACCGTTTCATGGAGGGTGTCCGCATCATTGAGGAGGCATACCAGCCAGCGATCAGCAAACAGTTTGTGAGAGCGGAAATGAAGAACGGGGACGGTATGTGGGTGACCATTCCTCTGGGTATGACAGAAGCATAAGGAGGGACGGTCATGATATACAAAGTTCAATTCCAAATCCACCGCAGAGGTTACCGCAAGCTCCGGCTTGAGGGCTTATACGTGCCGGAAACCGGTGTCGAGATGTCGGTTCCTGAAATGAAACGTGACGTTACCGAGTTCATCAAACGCCAGCTTTCCAGCCGGAACAAGGAATTTGAGAATTTTCAGGTGGAACTGACGGTTTTCAAAAAGCTCAAAACCGATTTCATGTATCACCCGAAATCAAGTGAAGAATTAACCATAATAAAGGAGGAATCAGATGGAACAGACGAATAATGCGAAAGCCCGGTATATTCCCACCCGTGTGGCTGTATGCAAGCGTTGCGAGGGAAAAGGCGTTGTATTCGAGTACAGCGATGAGAACAGGACAAAGGTATCCGGATCCTGCCAATGTCCGACCTGCCTCGGATCCGGCAGAGTGAAAGTGACCAGCTCGGTGATAACCACTATAAAGCCGTTCGTTCCGGGTAAGGATGACAAAGAGGGTATGCTTGCAATGTAAAAGCCCTTTAATCAATAATAAAAGTCCGCTGAAATCCTAATTTTCAGCGGACTTTTTTCGTACTATGGTGCAAATAATGTACCTTTGTATTAAGTAATCAAATCAATATGCAGGAGCAGCTCGTAATACCGTTTTTTTGCCCGGAAATAGAGAAAGCCGGTAACCGCCGCAGAACACGCACGGTTGCCTCCTCCGATGCTGCCATCACCTCCCGCCGTGACCGCCTCGAAAAGCGGAACCGCATCATGACCGCCCGTTATTACTATTGGACTGAGATCAAACGCCGCCGCTTCGATGACGTGCTGAGAATCCTTTCCGATAACGAGTTCTTTGTCGAAGAGCGAACCATCAGCAACACGCTGGTGGAACAGGATGATTTTTACAATGAACTCCTGCGTTCCAAAGCATCCACCCGCAAGCTCAAAGCGATGTTTCCCGGCTTTGATTGGAACTAATCCATAAACTCGGTTTCATAAATCACGTTATAGACTTTCAGACCGTCCGCTCTTTTTTCCGGCGCACCCCGGAGGCGGCGCATCGGGTTGAAAAGGTTCCCGCCGTTCCACCATTGCAAAGCCTCGTGTATCTTATCCAACGTGTCCATGCAGGAGAGAGCGTGTTCCCTGACAAGTTTAGGGGCTGCTGCATTTGTACTCCCTCCGGCTTGAAAGGCCACCCTGAGTTGTATTTGCGCCTTTATCTTTTGCCGTCCACCCATGTGGGTTTCGCAGGACGGGTAAGATATATCTATCAGGCAGCACGGGAAAGCCACAGCAGGCCGCTCTCCCGTGTTAAGTTGTCCCTCCTCGGCATCTATCCATCGGAGCCCGGGTACTTCTGTTTTCAGCCGGTCACAAACGGCAATAAAAATTTCTTTGTTCATAGCTATTCATTGTTAAGTGAGTCAATATATCCCTCTATCCGTGCGTGTATCTGCTCGTTCAATTCTTCGGAATCTCCCATGAATTCACGTTTCGGGATGTTAGTTTTCCGGGTGTGCGCCTTGACCGGTACATCTTTCCGTTTTGTTTTCCGGGTGTGTGCCGGTACGGGTACTATACCTTTGAATCCCTCGTTGTGTACCTGAGCGTAATCTACCTTTTCATTCCCTGCAGAGATAACCACCCGCTGGGGAGTTATCACCGCCGGTCTGATACTGTTCACCAGCGCACCGGAGTCGATCAGCAGGGAACCGGTTGTTTTCGGTACTTTTGCCGGAGTCCACGGGTTCCCGTCAAATGCTTTCTTCTTGAAAGCTGATTTATAGTATTCCGTGGCCGTTTCTGCCACGATTTCTGCCGCATCGGAGATTATCTCCTCCGGGAGCGATTGCAGATAATTATTTAATTCTTTGATATTCATATTGAAATAATTTTGTATATTTGCTTCCGTAAGCATATCGCTCCGGGGATGAATCGAATATGCCAACACCTGACGGATGACGGGGGCATCAAAAAGTCCGGGCTTTATACGGCGGAGCGGGATGTTAATCCGTATATAAAAGGAGGTTCTCAGAGCCTCCTTTTACTTTTTGATAAGCAGACCACGGCGATATCTCCATCGTGGATCTATCTTTCTGCTCTTGCGGCCTTTCACCTTGATGTTGGCGTTTTGTTCTATCTCGAACCATGTCGTGACCTGATAGAGCGTTCCGTTCTTGACCTCGCAAACCACGTTAATCACCTTATCCTCGTAAAACTTGATAAAGTTCAGGTTGTCGAACTTCTTTTGATAGTCGTTTATCCATACCTCGTCAGGGTTTTTAAGCACGTCCGGGATGCACTCCACGAGAGGAACACGAGCCTCCTCGTATTTCTTTGTGGTGTGGCGTTTGAACACCTCCTCCGTAAGTTGCACCTTTCGGCCTTTGTAGTCATCCATCACCTGATGCGAATCCCTCCACTGGTTCGGATCCCCGGCAAACACCGGTGCTTTTTCGGTCGCTGCCGCCGCTTTCTTTCCAAAGGACTCCAGCCCGTAATCATTATAATGCAGGTCACCCAGCAAGGAGGCGGCCTTGTCGGGAAACTTGCGGATATAATGCTGGTTCTTGGAAAATACCTCAGCCGTTTCTCCCCGGTTTGAGTCCCAGCCCTGAGCCTCGTTCATTTTCCATTCACTCGTACCGAGGTATTCGTCGACAATGGCACGCATGGCGTTGATGTCTATACCCTCTACCTCGTGTTTCATGAGCGGAACCACCCGGCAACGGCATTTCCAGCCATTAGGCGGGAATATCTTTTTCCACCGTGGATCATTGGCCGGTAATATCACCCCGTCCAGCTTCCGGTGTTCCTCCCTTACCTTTTCATCCCCGGCAGTGACATATTTCCAATAAGGGAACATTTTCGTTTTTCCCATGAGCCGGTGGTAATTGCTGGCGGACTCCGCCGTTAGTACCGCCGTTTCGTATTCCGTCTTTTGCCACGTTTTATTGAACGTGCCACATATCTGCTCCGCTTTTTTGGAGAACTCCTGAAAATTACCGCTCTCCCTGAACGCCTTGTTCAGCTCCTGAATTTCCGCCAGCGTCTTACCGGCGGAGAAATGAAACAGGTTCATCTCCAAAGCGGTGATGAAAGCGTCATCCTGCAGGCCGTATGCGAATCTTACATCCGCATGGTTCATTGAACGTTTGAACGCACTTTGAACACCGTTCAAAAAGTCGGTAGCAATAAAGGAGAACAACTCCGCATCGAACTTCCCGGTTTCGCCGTTTGCAATCCTTGCGGCCAGCTTTTCCGACATCGGAGCGTTATCATTCAGCCTGATGGGGGCTTTTCCAATGGATGCCCCGACCTGCGGGGCTTGCACGAAAAAATCCCATAAGCGCATAAAGAAATTACGGTCTGCATTACTGATTGTATCCTCCTCCGAATCCTCTCCTATATCGAACTGAGCGGCCTGAGAGGAGGCACGTTTTGCGACCGGCTCCCCATCTTTAGGCACGGGAATCGAATATTTTTCATGCAGGTAGCTCTGCGGGATATCCATGATGTCGGAGAGCTGCACCACCTCGGCAACGGAGAGCTGCTCCGCCGCTTTGGGGAAAATGAACTTTCCGCCAGCAACGGGATACCCTCTCGCCTCCAGCATGGGGAGTACCTTTTGGTTGAGGACACGCTGCACGTACCGGAGGTCAGATTTATTCTTTCCCTCCTCTACCTCCTTGTGAACCTCACCCAATGAACGTGCGCCTTTCTCTCCCTGTACGGTGGTCATGGTTTGTCCGAGGATAGTGATCAGCATCTCCTCGTTGTTGGCCTGCCGGAATTCGTTGTACGAGGATCCTGAACCCGTTCCGCCCTCTTTGGTTTCCACATCCGCCTCTTTTGGGATGACCACATACGGTGCGGATCCGGCTTTATCGAAAGCCTCCTCCAGCAGCTTGCGGCTCTCCGGATCATACGTGTTGTATTTACCGATGCGCTGGGGCATCCCGAAAAGCTCGATCCATTGTGACCAATCCCCAAAGCCTCCACGTTTGTAGATGGCATAGGGAGCCGCCTTGAGTAACAAACCGAAATCCCGGTCTTTGCCGAGAATGAGCAGCTGTGAATCTCCCTCGTATGGTATGCCTGTTTCGTCCGTGTCCTGCCGGAGGATTGTGCGGTTTTTCAGGTTGATATGCTTTGCCGGAATCGGTTCCACGTTGAAACCGTCATTAAAGGTCATTTCAATGCCTGAACGCCCGTATATTTTCTTTTTCAGGATTTCAGTCAGCAGATCCTCCCATGCGGTGGTGTCCATCAGGTCTGCGATCTCCTCCACTTCCTCCCCAGCCGCATTTTGGAAAGTAAGCTCCGAGTTCGTGACCGCATCGATACGCTTTTGAACGGCATCGCTCAAAACGCCGTCAATCATGATATCATCAAGCAGGTCATAAAGCTGCTTTGTTCGTCCATTGTCTGCAGAGGAGAGAGCCGTCCGCCAATTCCCCACGTCATACACTTTCCGCTGGGGAGCCTTGACTACGATCTGATGGATGACCAGCTGCTCCTTTGATTTTGCCCCGGTATTTGTCGTGGCCGTCTTTTTTTTCTTGTTCGCCATAGTCATATATTAAAAATGTTGATTACGCTTGGGATTGCTCCCGTAGATATATTCACCTGCAGTATCCGGTTTCCCGTCACCGTCCTCGTCTATAATGGGGAGGTTAGGCTTAATGTCTGATTTCTGTACTTGCCTGAGCCATGCCACGGCACGCTCGTACCTATCCTGCCGGAGCTGCAGGTCAGTACCGGCATTGCATAGGTTCACGAAATGCCACACGGCTATGTCCTTTACAAAAATGAGCAGGAGGGCGTTTCTTTGGCTCCCTGTGGCCTCGAAAATCTTTTTGCGGTCATACGCACCAAGATATCCGTATGCTTCCTGCAGGGCAGCGTCTATGGCTGCCGTGAGGATTGTTTCATCCTCCCTGCTGATAGCCTCTATATTCTCTTTATAGAGGTGCGTTTCCAATTCTTTGGGTGTGATAAATGCCATGATTAAAATCTCTTTTTATTGGTTACACGTGCGCCCACGGTGTAGGATCCAGCCGAGAGCGTGCTTATCTTTTGGTTGATGATCCACACGCCACCCTCGATGCAGTCCACGCCGTCAGCGGGTGATTTCATAGCTCGGTTGATGAGCAGGAACTGCTCCTCCAGCCTTTTCATGTGCGGATTATCCTTTTCGTCAATGTTGAGGATGAGTTGTCCTCGCCGGTTGATCGGCTCAAGGTTTCCCTCGATACGGTCAAACTTTTCCGGTTTCTTCCGGGTATCCGGTATGATCCCGATAAATCCGAGTTGTTTTCCTTTCTCGCTAAATAGCGGAACGAACACCTGTTCGTAGAAAGGATCCTGCAGTTTGTTATTTTCGATGTAATTATATACCTGCGTTTTTTGTCCCACGTAATCCCGGAGATAATAATACCAGTTCACGTACTCCTCGTTTACCACGTGGTCAAGATAACCGGTATAAACATAGAATCGACCGTCATAATACCCGATAAGGAAACAGGCTTTGAAAGAGGTGGCCTTGTTCTTTGAGTTGGACGGAGCCGGATCCCCGTAAACAACGGCAAACTGCAGCTTTGAGAGCGGCGGGCATTTGCCCCATACCATTTCTTTGAACGTGTCACCCTCGGAGAGCGGGTTGTTCATGTATTCTTGCTGGAACGCCTTTGTGCTGATTTTGGACTGGATACGGTTAATGCGTTCCTCCGTGTTCTTTTCCGGCCAGCTGGATTTGCCATCCTTGTCCCGGATGTTCACGATATCCCAATGGTCAGCTTTATCACCGGCACGTTTCACGCAGCAGTCAAGAGCGATCAGGTTTCCGCAGAATATCACCAGCAAATCCTCGCTGATGGATCGGGTTGGAAACAGAGCCTCCTCGAACCATTCCCATTTCTTTTTCAGGATGTCCGGGTTCCTGCAGTCCGCATCCGTATCGAAGTCATCCACGAGAGCCGTGTCCGGACGAACAGCGTCCTTTCTTGTTCCACGAGGTGACTCCAGCGCACCGATAGCCCGGAATGTTGCCCCGGTAGTGAGAGTGAATTCATCTGCCGTCCAGCTCCCGAACTCCCTCAAGTCGCCGTAATACGCCTTTAACATGGAATTGCTCTCAAAGGCTTTTTTGTACGGTTCTAATAGTCGGACTGCGTTCTCGTGACTGTTTGATATAAGCAGCACGTTCCTTTTCTTCCCGGTCAGCACGAGGTACATCATACACATGAACACGATGGTGGATTTTGCCAGCTCACGTGACCACGAGAGAACCTCGTACCATTCCATATTCGTGGTGATGCGTTTGATTGCCTTTTTGTGGAACTTGGTAAAGGGGTACTTTGCGAACTCCGAGAAAAAGAACAGGATCCATTCGATGACGTTCGCCTCCAGCTTTTCCAGCTTCTTTTTTCGTTCCACCGGCGAGAGGTTGTCGGCGGCTTTGTCCCTTTTGAGTGAACGGTGGTATTCAGTCCACTCCTTGTATGCCTGAATATCATCTATTTTACCCATTTCATTTTCTCCTTTATGTACGCATCGAAATAATCACTCAACTCCTTTGCCCTTTCGAGATCCTGCTGTCGGAGCCAATCGAGCAGCCCACGGGACACGTTGTATATATCCCTGATGGAGGCGTCCTGTTCCAATGCCTCAAGGTCAGCCGTCAGTTTGCGCCGTATATCGGCCTCCGCCGCTGAGGGATACCGTTTCCCCTCCTCTTTGCCTGCGATGGAGCGGTCGAGTTCATCCAGCTGCGTGAGCGTGGAGCTGATCCGTTCCTCCCGTGTCTGCAGGAGGTTGAGCTTTAAACCCTCCCATTCCTTAACCCATTTGTTCACCGTGACACGGGAAACACCTACCCGGTCGGCAATTTCCTGCTGGGTGATGTTCTCTTTGAGATACATCAATTTCGCCCATTCTTTCCGTTGATTTGCTTTCAGTTCTTCCGCCATAATTGTATCATTTTATAGCCCAAAGGTAAAGCCTTGCGGTGAGTGAAAATAATTGGTTTGTAATGGTTTACGTTTAAACTGAAATGGCTGCGGTTTAAGTTGAAACGGTTACAGGCCGATTTGTACAGCCCGTTTTTTACCCTGAATTTTGTCACAAAATCAAACGAGCGAAATGGGCAAATTAACCTTTGTATTACATGATGAGTCGGTGAACACCTACGGTTTTAGGATGCTCACCAGCGGAGCCAATTTGGAGGAGTTTAAAAAGAATCCCGTGATGCTTCTGAATCACGATGATTACTCCCTGCCGATTGGCCGGTGGGAAAATATACGTGTTGAGGGAGGTAAGATTTTAGCCGATGCCGTGTTCGATGAGGGAGATGCCCGTGCCGCAGAGGTAAAGCGTAAAGTTGAGAATGACTTTATCCGTATGGCCTCTATCGGTGCGTGGCCTCCGGAGGAGAAAAGCGATGCCTATGACCTGATGCTCCCCGGACAAACACTCCCTACCGTTACGAGATGGACGGTTCGTGAGGGCAGTGTCGTTACAATCGGAGCCAATCACAATGCGCTGGTATTCTATGACAGAGAGAGCAAACAGATTATCGACCTGAATGATAAGGGTAATCTTATCCGGTTGATAGATCACAGTAATAACCCAAAAAAACAATTAAAAATGAGCGTACTTACAGGAGTATTGAAGCTGCAGGACTCTGCAAGCGAGGCGGAAATCGTAACCGCCATTCAGGGAATCATTGCCAATGCCGACCGCTTGGAAAAAGAAAACAAGACGCTGGCCGCCGCAGTGGATAAAATGAACGAGGCCAAAAAGGAATCCCAAAAGCGGGAGGCGGTTTCCCTGACCGATGCGGCCATTAAAGACGGACGCTATGATGCGAAAGGCCGTGAGAACCTGCTGAACCTTTTCGATAAGGATTTCGAGGGAACAAAGGCTATGCTGGCAGCTATCCCGTGTCGTGCAAACGTGGCCGGTCAAATCAACACGGATAAAGGATCCGGTGTGACTCTCGGTGATTGGAAAGACAAGTCATGGGACGAACTGGATAAGGCCGGTAAGCTCGTTGAGCTGAAAGATGCCGCCCCGGACTTGTATAAGTCCAAGTTTAAGGAACGTTTCGGCATCGAACCGAATCTGTAATTATTAACCAGTAAAACAAGAATAGAAATGGCAATTCAGAAAGAAATTTGGATGGCGGCTATCGTGGAGGGCTTGTTTGCCTCCAATAGCTTCCTGAGCAAGGCGTTCAACGCCGATGAGTACGTGAACAACGGAAAAATTGTTCACATTCCGAATGCCGGTGCAGCATCCGGAACCAAGAAAAACCGAACCGAACTTCCCGCTAAGGTAACCAAAAGAACGGATATCGATGTGACGTTCCCGCTGGATGAATACACCACTGATCCGGTACTTATCCCTAACGCCGACACGGTGGAACTCAGCTATGACAAACGGGAGTCCGTCCTGCGTCAGGATAAACTCAAACTGCAGGATGATGTGGCACTCGATTTCATTTTCAACTGGAGTCCCGCCGCCGCACAGTGCATTGAAACCACCGGTGCGGAGATTGATGCTTACACAGATAAGGCCACCGGTAAGCGCAAAGGTATCTGCAAGGCAGACGTGTTGGGCTTGATGACCAAGTTCAATAATGATGATATTCCGCAGGAGGGGCGTTATTTGCTGCTGGATGCGCAGATGTACTCCCAGCTGTTGAATAGCCTGACGGAGAACGAGAACACGGCGTTCCTCGCTTCCGCCGATGCGCAGAACGGTATCCTCGGTAAGCTGTTCAGCTTTAATATCATGATGCGTAGCAGGGCAGCCCTTTACACTGCGGCCAAAGCTCCCAAAGCATGGAGTACCGCCGGTGCAGCCACCGACCTCGCCGCCGGGCTTGCATGGCACGAGCAAAGCGTCTGCCGTGCGCTGGGTGAGGTGAAAGCGTTCGAGAACGAGGGTGACGCAACCTATTACGGTGATATTTATTCATTCCTTGTACGTGCCGGTGGCCGTATCATGCGGGAAGATAAAAAGGGTGTAATCGCTTTAGTGCAGGGAACCCCTGCAGCGGGATAAGGTTATGGCAGAATTGAAATATTTGGTAATCCACTGTACCGCTACGCCTCAAGGCCGTAAGGTAACGGGTAACGATATCCGGGCATGGCACACGAACCCGGTGAGTAAGGGTGGGCGTGGCTGGAAGCAGGTGGGATATACCGATATGTTTCACCTTGACGGAACGGTGGAGCGATTGGCCCGGAACAACGAGGACGCACGGGTGGATCCGTGGGAGATTACCAATGGAGCAAAAGGGTACAATTCCATTTCCCGGCACATTGTGTACGTTGGCGGTGTGGCCGCTGACGGCAAGACTCCCAAAGACACCCGTACTCCCGGCCAGCTGAAAGCGTTGGAGGATTACGTGAAAGACTTCCACCGCCGTTTCCCACGGGTGAGAATCATCGGTCATAACGAGATTGCGGCCAAGGCGTGCCCGTCATTTGACGTTCAGGCATGGCTCAGGAACATAGGCATTAACCAATAACAAAGCAAAGAGATGGACGGTCTGATGGACTTTTTAATGTTCGCCCTGCCGGGTGGTTTTATCGGGAGCATCTTCACGTGGTTGGCCAGCCGTAGAAAGCAGAACAATGATATGTTATCCCAGCTTCAGGCGTCCATCAATATGCTCAGTAGTGAGAACCGGAAGATATTGGATGAGAATATCCAACTCCGTAGAGAGAATGCCGACCTGAAAGCGAATCAGGAGGAGATGATCCAAAAGCTCTCCCGTCTTACCAAAGAGGTGGAGAGATTAAGAAAAGTAATCAATAAACAAACAGGAAATGATGAGAAATCCAATCCGAGGGGTAACCCTCGTGCTACTTATAGCCGTGTTCTGCCTGATGGGATGTGCCACGGCGAAATTAACCAAGAGCCAGCAGTCACACACGCTGACGGAACAGACGAAAAGCGGAACCACCACCGGAGTAACCGGAGAGCAGTCAGACGTGACGGCTCAGAGGACGGGGGAACTACTGCAGGGACAGACGATAACCGCCCTGACACGGGAGGGGATTCCGGAGTCGGAGGCGAAAGTGGATGTTCCGATACAGAACCTCCTTAACCTGCCGGATGGTGCTGGCTACACGGCCAAAGACGGTCAGGCATCGGTAAGCGTGCAAAGGCATGGCGATAATATCACGGTTACGGGTAAATGTGACTCTATCGCCCGGCAATGCCTTTTTTACGAGCGTGAGGTGTTCCGACAGCGCAACGAGGTGGATAGCTTAAAACGGGTTATTTCCCGGATGGAACAGACGAGCAGCCGGAGTGATGAAACCTACAAGGCGGAGAGCGATGCCGCTGAAAGTATCAAGGAAAAACCTCCCGCTACATGGTATAAATGGCTTTTAGCCGGATTCGTGGGTGGTTTGCTGCTTACCTCTCCACTAAAGAAACTAAAGAATAGAATATTAACCTTTTTAAAATAGAGAACGATGTCAAAAGTATATGTGAATGATGGATACATGATGCTCCTTGATGCCATTTATTTCAATGGTAAAAAGATCGGCAATGTTTCTGATGACGGTATCGATTGGGGCGGTGATGCCGCTGAATATATCAAGCTCTTTGCCGCACAGGTTCGTAATGCCCCGGTCAAGAAAATAAAGAAAAAGGATGCTACCAATCTGCTAAAGTTTACCCTGATTGAACTTGTTCCTCAGAACTGTAAGGACGTGATGGGCGGAACGGTGGACGGTACAAAATGGGAGGCTCCCTCGGAATCCGTTTCATTGGAGGGTACATTGAAAATCCTCTGCGGAACCGGTCAGACTATCGAGGTGAAACGCATGACGCTGGACGGTGTGGTACGTGGCAAGATTGGCGGTGATGATCCGCTGGGTATCGAATGTGAAATGGAAATGTTGAACCCGCTGGATGGAGGTTCTCCTTTCAGCTTTGATGACACGGTTCCATTTATTTCCATAACGCCCACCTCTTTGTCATTCGCCAAAGGTGGAGAAAGCAAGACGGTGGATATTGAAGCCTCCGGAGCGTTTTCCGTTGGAAAGGTTCCCGCCGGTTTCAGCCTTGAGATTGTAAACGGCAGGATTACCATCACGGCGGATGCCAATACCGGGGCTGCGAGAAACGGATCGGTAGAGTTTATCCTTGCGGCTGATAATACCAAAAAGGCCACCCTCACGTTGAGTCAGGCGGCTGGTAATGCGTAACCCATGAAAAAGAACGTGGAAATAGAGGCAGCGGAGGCTTTGCTTGATGTAGGGGTTTCCCTGCCTTTTTTGCAGTTTAAGATGCCATTCAGAAAGAAACCGGTATCGATCAGGGTAACCATGAAACGTCCCTGCTTGGGGAGTCAGATCCGGATCGCAAGGCTATACCTGCAGTTGGGTATCACATACGAGGAGATGGAGCAGTTCAACAAGCATGAGGAGATGGCGTTCCTTGCCATTCATGGCAAACGTGTTTCCAAGATGGTATCCCTGACCATCTGCCGTGGGGCGGTTTCCGGTCTATTGTTTTCCGGTATTGTCGCATGGCTCTTGAGATGGTTTGTTCCTGACAAGTACCTGCAGGGTGCTAACCAGCGTTTTGTCACTTTGCTTGGTACAAAGTCTTTTATGCGTATTATCGAATCGGTTCAGATATCCAATCCACTGAAACCGAGAGAGAGCCAAAAAAGAAAGGGGAGTTAAGAACGAAATATGTCGGATCCCATAGCCCCTTTGGTATAGTGTGGCAGATAGCTGCGGCCACCGGCTGGAGTGTAAAATACATTCTTTGGGGTGTCAATTACCAAACCCTCCGGATGATGCTTGCCGATGCGCCACATTACGAGAAAGAGAATGATAACAACCGAACCGGAAGCAAAGGCGGTAAAGGGAAACCTAAAAGCCTTTCCGGATTTTTCCAATCACGATTGAAAGAACAATGAAACCCGTTGAGATAGAATTCATAATGAGAGACAAGCTCTCTCCCGGCATTGACAAGGCGGGCAAGTCCGCCGAAACGCTGGGAGATAAGGCCGAGCAGGTGTCTAAAAGCATCACAGACCGTATTGCCGCCCAAAAAGAGCAGATCAAGTATGTTGAATCCTGTCTCAAGGATTTAAAGAAGCAATACGACAACCTTGCACCCGGAAAGGCGCAGCTGGAGATGCGTGCGGAGATAGATGCCTGTACCAAAGCCCTGCAGGAGGACAAGAACATTCTCTCCTCCCTTGAGGCGGAGCATGACAAGGCATCCGTTTCCACCAAACGGCTTTCCATGCAGCTCCGGGAGATGCAGGATGCGATGGCTCGCCTACGTTTGGAGGGCAAACAGAACACCAAAGAGTATGCGGAGATGGCCGATAAAGCCGCTGTATTAGCCGATACCATCGGTGATCTGCGTACCCAAACGAATATTCTCGCCAATGATGATACTGCCTTGCAGGGAGTGATGAGCGGTGTGAACGGCTTGTCCGGTCTATTCACGACCGCCACCGGTGTCATGGGGATTTTTGCCTCGGAAAACGAGGATCTGATAAAGATACAAACCCGTGTGCAGAGCGTCATGGCCGTCACTATGGGGCTGCAGCAAGTCATGAATACCCTGAACAAGGATTCCGCTTTTCGGCTGGTTACCGTTGTCAAGATGAAAAAGCTGCTGACGGCGGCCAATACAAAGCTGGCCGTTTCGTTGGGTATCTCCAATGCGGCGGCCACCGCTTTGATGGCCACTCTGACATTAGGGCTTTCCGCCGTAATAACGGGGCTTATCGTTCTTTGGGATAAATACAGCGATGCGCAGGAGAAAGCGGCGGAAAAGGCGAAAGAACGGGTAAAAATAGAGAGTGACGGGCGTGCCCAAATGATTAAAACCCGTTTCGAGATAGAAAATACGACAAAGAGCCTGAAAGACTTTACCGGCAGTAAGGAACAGGAAAAGGCTAAAGTCGAGGAGTTGAACCGGAAATACGGCGAGAGCTTCGGGTATTACAATACCGTTGCCGAGTGGTACGATGTGCTGATCCAAAAGAGTGATGACTATATCCAAATGCTTTTCCTGCAAGCGAAAGCCCAAAGCCTTGTGAACAAGGCGGTGGAAGCGGACGAAAAGGTGAACGAGGTAAAGGCTACTCCCGAATCCGATGTCGAGGGTTCGATGGGCTGGTTCTCTAAAATGGGACTTTATATGGCTCAAAGCGAGTCTTACGGTCAGATTGACGCTCAGACGTTGATCGAGAAACATAATAAGGAGGCCAAGGATGCAGCCGTAAAAGCCGCCGAGGAACAGCGGGACGCTTATCTGGAGGAGGCAAGGAAACTGCAGGAGGAATATGCCGAGCTGGGAAAGAAATCCGGTATCGGCGGGTTCGTGGCTCCTGAGAACAACAAGGATAAAGCGAAACCGGCCAACAACCTCGCCGAGCTGGAACTGAAAGCCCGGCAAAAGATAGAGGATCAGCGTATCGCCATCCTGAAAGAGGGATATGACAAGGAGCGTGAGGAGGCATCGTTGAACTTTGAGCGGGAGAAAGAGCGTATCAACCGTGAGGAGCAACAGCGCATTGAACTTTATAACAAGCTGAAAGCCGCCGGGGAAAAAGTTACTCCTGAGCAGCTTGCCAATATCTCGGCACAGGCCGCAACCCAGCGTATACAGGTTGCACAGATATATGATGCCACCGTTGCAGAGATTGACGGTAAGGAGAAAAAGGATAACGAGGAGAAAAAGAAGAAACAGCAGGAAACCCTGCAGGAACTTCTGACTAAATATCGTGACTATGAGGCACAGCGTGCGGCTATAAAGAAACAAGGTGATGATGATATCGCTAAATTGGAGGCGGAGCGGACTGAGGCAAACTCGGCGGAGATTGACCGGGCGATAGCCGTCGCAAGAGAAAAGGTAAAACAAGGCATCCAATCAGTGAATGATGCGGAGGCTGACAGTATCTCAAAGGACAATGATTTCTTTAAAAAGCTCTTTGGGGATTATTCTTCCATGTCTTTCGACTCACTGCAGAAACTTATCTCACAGGCGAAGCAGTTGCGTGCGTATTTATCCGGCAAGGGAGATGCGAAAGGTATCACGTTCATCTCTCCGGATCAACTGAAAAACATAGAGAAAAGTCCGGCAGAACTTGAAAAGCTGAAAAAAGCCCTTGATAAATTGCTCGATACCGGCAAGGGAGGCAATAATAAGTGGGAGAACATCTTCAAGACATTTGAGAAAGGCTTTGCCGAACTCAAAGGTGCGAAAGGAGCCAAAGAGGTGTCCGGCGCAATCGGTACGATCAGCGGGGCAGCGTCCGAGGCGGCTGGTGAACTTGCCAATATGTTTGACCAGATGGGTGACAACGAGGTTGCCGATGCCCTGAACGGTATGCAGCAGGTGATGGGGGCGGTTTCCAATATCGGACAAGGTTTCGCCAAGGGTGGCTTGATCGGTGGCATCGGTGCGGCTATCGGTGAGGCCGCAAATTTCCTGACCTCGGCCTTTGCTGCGGAAGCCCGCCACAAGGAGGCTCTAAAAGAGATTGAAAAGGCAAAGCTCGATTTCCAGCGGCAATACAACCTCTTACTGCTGGAGCAGAACCTTTTGCTCGAAAAGGCGGAGAACATATTCGGGGAGCGTCAGGTAGCAAAGGCCGCTAATGCGATAGAGGTCTATCGTGATGCCCTCTCGCAATTCAAGGAAGAACTGGCCGGTGACGCTCCCACCATGAACTGGATAGAGCGCATGACGGGTGATTTTGCCGGAACCTACCGCAAACGGCTGGAGAACTATCAGAAAGGTTTTGGCGGGTTGAACGATGCGCAGATCGTTACGGGACATAAAAAAACGGGATTGTTCGGCTGGGGAAAAGGAAAGGATGTTTATAGCGGGATCCTTGATGTTTACCCTGAACTGATAAAGGCCAACGGCGAGCTGGATACGGAGATGCTCCAAGTCATTCTCGATACCCGTAAGATGAGCGATGAAACCCGGAACTATCTTGAGAACCTGATCGACCTGAAAGATGCGATGGACGAGGCGGAACAGGCTTTGGAGGATTATCTGCAGGAAACGTTCGGGAGCCTCGGTCAGGGAATGCTCGACTCCATCACTTCCGCCATCAAGGGAAGCGGCACGGCATTGGAGAATTTTGCGGATCAGGCCGCTTCCGTGCTGGAGAACCTCGGAGAGCAGATCGCATATTCCCTGTTCTTTGCCGATAAGTTCGATGACCTGCAGAAAAAGTTAAAGGCGGTATATGGAAGCGGTAAAAGTGAGGAACAGATTGCGGGTGATGCCATGCACCTGATCGATAGCTTTTATGACAATATCGGGAATAACGTTGATGCGGCTCAATCGTGGATGGAAGCGTGGAAAGACAAGGCCGCCGCTATGGGGTATGATCTTTGGAAAAACGATGAGGAAAAGACTACCACCCAAAGCGGGCGTGCCGGTGCTTTCCAAACCCTCACACAGGATCAGGGTACAAAGCTGGAGGGATTGATGACCTCCCTGCAGATGCACGATGCCTCCATCGATGAGAACGTGGAGAATATATCAGAGGGCATAGGCGGAGCATTGGAAACGATCGATAAGATAAAGACGAACACCGATGCCTTGCCAAAGATATACGATGAGATAAGGGATATCAAACAAAACGGTTTAAAGATGAAATGACAATGGATATTTTAAAAGGCTTGTTACTGATAAACGGGGTTGATGTCTTTGTGGATTATGGGGCATTCCTCGCAGAGGAGAAAGCGGGTGATACCAAGAATTACTCCGCCCTGCTGAAACCGCCATCGGCAAAGCCGCACACGGCTGTGTCATTCCGGGAAAAAGACGGGGAGAAACTGCCTGATGCGCTTTTACCCGCATGGGAGGCTCGTGATGTCACCCTGCAATTTGCGATCATAGCGGCAGACCGGGCGCAATTCCTGTCCCGTTATTCGTCATTCCTGAAATTTCTCAAGGCCGGTAATAAGGGATGGTTGACCATCAACCCTCCGGAGCTTGGCAGGAGTTACCGGATGTATTACAAGGATTGCACGGATTACACCCAGCTGACCGATTTCGGGGGTGAGGTCATCGCAAAATTCAGCGTGAAATTTCGGGAACCGGTTCCCTCGTTATAGTATTCAAACATTATTCAAACAGCGTTCAAAATGGAGCTTAAAATATACAACCAGCAAGGGGTGTTCAAGACTGCGGTATCGCCGTCAGACTCCGACCGCCACGTAAAGGAAGTGATGAATGACAATATCCTGAATTTGTCGTTTACCCTTTACGAGTACGTGGAACTGGGCGTGAATGATTACGTGGATTTTGAGGGTGAACGCTTCACGCTGCTGGAGGATTACAAGCCGGAGCAGAAATCCACCGTTGAGTATGCCTACAGCTGCAAGTTCTACGGTATAGAGAGTGAGCTTAAAAAGGCCAAAGTCCTCAAGATGGTGGACGGTGACGATGAGCTTTCCTTTTCCTATGATGCCACGGCTGCCGAACACCTGCAGCTGATATGTGACAATATAAACCGTATCAAGGGGACGAAAAATTGGGTTATCGGCGAGGTGGTGTCCTCCGCTAATGTAAACATAGAGTATGATAAGATATTTTGTTTCGATGCCCTTTCGGAAATAGCCAAGAATTTCAATACCGAATGGTGGATCGAGGGAACCACTATCAATCTGAGCCGTTGTGAACACGGCACTCCCGTATCTTTGGGGTACGGAAAGGGGCTGCTCAGGCTTTCCCGTGTGGAGAATGATACGGTTCCTTTCTTTACCCGGTTGTATCCTCTTGGCAGTACCCGTAATATCGTGGCCTCTGATTACGGTCACCGCCGCCTGCAGCTTCCGGGTGGTGTCCGTTACGTGGAAAGGAATATCCATCTTGGAATCGTGGAACAGGCGGAGGAGGAGGCCTTTGCGTACATATTCCCGAAACGAATCGGTACTGTTACCGGTGTCAGGACGGAAGAGGCCACAGGTGAGGACGGCAATGCGTTCACTATATATTATTTTACTGATGAGGGGTTGAATTTCGATCCGAACACGTATGAGATCGAGGGGCTTGTTAAACAGGTGTCGTTTCAAGGCGGGGAGTTGAACGGGCGTGATTTTGAGGTGAATTTCAACTCCGAGACAAAGGAGTTCGAGATTATCACGCAATTCCCGTATGAGAACCAGCAGCTACCGGGCGGCCTGCTGATCCCGAAGCCGGGTGACGAGTATATCCTTTGGAACATACGGATGCCTAAAGAGTATTATCCGCTGGCGGAAAAAGAATTTGAGGAGGCCGTTCAGAAGCATATCGAGTCGATAAGCATTGATACGTCAGTCTATAAGGCTCCAACCGATTACATCTATTTGGATGAGAACCATATCGATTTGAAATTGGGGCGGCGTGTCCTTTTGGAGAATGAGATTTATTTCCCCACCGGCACTCACGAGAGCCGTGTGACCAAGATCTCCCGCCGGGTGAATAATACCACAGATATGGATATTGAATGCACGTATGCGGTTGATTACGGGCGTATCAATCAGATCGAGAGTAATATCGTGGATATTCAGGCAGCCTATAAGGAACAGCTGAATAAGGACGTGCTGACCGTATTGAAAAGCTGGGACAGTATTGATCCCACCGAGTATAACGTCCTTTCCGCCGTCCGGACAATACGCACGATCGCAAATTCCTTGAGCAAGCTGGAAAAAGAAACGGCAGACAAATACCTCAGAAAGGACATACCCGACACGGCGAAAGAGCTTGAAACCTTTTTGAAGGGGATAAAGGTTATCGGCGAGGCTCTTGTTGAAAGCCTTACGGTAGAGAAAGACTCCACTTTCAAAGGTCTGCTTTCCTCCGAGGTCTTTACTTCGGGTTTCCCCGGCGGAACCGGATGGGCATTGTTTTGGAAAGAGGTGCTTAATGCCGCAGGAGTAAAGGAAAAGAAAGCCGTCATGGAGCTGGACGAGATGACCGTCCGTGGGGTTATGCGAGTGTATGAATTTGTCATCTCACAACTGATGGGTGAGAACGGAACCCGTCTGACAACTGACATGATGCGTGTCGATCACATCGATGCGGGCACAAAGACAATCTATCTCGATACGGAGAAAGGAGTCCTTTACAACCCTTTCCGTCCGGGTGATATCCTGATGGTTCAGCGTTTTTCCGTGGATGGTATCATCAAGCAGTACGAACTGCAGGTGGTCACTGCCAAAGTCGGTGATACCTCCAAAGGAGAGGAACGGCTCGATAGCATCACCTATAAGAATTTTGTAGGCGATGAGGGTAGTGTTGTTTTTCGTGACGTGCTTACCCGTGTGGACTCCGCCACCAATTCAGACCGCAAAGGGGTTATCAAACAAACCAGCGTTGAGGAGGGCAGTCCGTATCTTGATGTCCTGTACGGGATGAAAACGGATCCTGACAACGCCGTGCGTCTCCGGCTTGGACGTCTGGCCGGTATTATTACCTATTGGTGGGGGCAGCTGCAGGGATATGGTCTGTATTCCAACAACGCCTATCTGCTGGGTGATTTCCGTCTGCGTACCGGTGAGGATGTCCGGACGAAATTCGAGATAATGGAGGGTATGCTGCAAAGTGCCATGCAGAGCGTTGTGGGCACGATGACCGAGGAGGATAACTTTTTGAAAAACGCCAGCTTTCAGGATGACATGGCTTATTGGGAGCGTGAGAGTGATATGGCTTTATTTGATATCGGAGGGCAGCTGCTTGATTTAGGCGTGAATTTCTATTCCGAGAAAAACAAGGTGGCCGATATTGACTCTTTCGATGGCCGTTTCATGCTCCGGATCAAACGGAGTCACATTCGCCAGCTGAATGCGGATATCACCAAGCCGGAAGATGGCAGCGTCATATTTCTAACCTTGAAATATCATTGCGCCGAGGAGGGGATCCTGACTGCCGGTTTCAGTGGATCCGCTCCCTATGTGGAGCAGGTTATTCCGGCTGGTGAGGGCTTTGATATACTGGAGATATCAGGAGTATGGAACGGAACCGGTGATTTTCTCCTGAAATTTACCGGTGACTTGTATATCGAGCAGCTAACCCTGACCAATCATCCGTTAGAGGATTATAAAAAAGAGGTCAGTACCAAGTTCGAGCAGACCGCCGAGCATATTCTTGCCGTGGCCGAGGAGGTGAATAAGATAGACCATACCATCAAGACCGCCGGTTGGATCACCACGGCAGACGGTAACAAGCTGTGGGCTACCATTACCGAGGTGGACAGTCTTGGCAATCGTGTCACCACGCACGAGAGCAGCTTTCACGTGACGGCGCAGCAGATCAATGCTATCGTGAGCCGTATCGATAAGGCGGAGGATGATTTGGGAATCATAGACCATACCATCAAGACCGCCGGTTGGATCACCACGGCAGACGGCAACAAGCTATGGGCTACCATTGACCGGGTGGATGTCCTTGGCAATCGTGTCACCACGCACGAGAGCAGCTTTCACGTGACGGCACAACAAATCAATGCCATTGTTAGCCGGGTGGATACGATAGACGGAACCATCAGCAAGGCTGGGTGGATTACTACTGCAGACGGCAATAAGTTATGGGCGAGCAAGACGCTTGAGAATGGTGATACGATTGTTTCCTATATCAACCAAGCGGCGGACTCCGTGACAATAAACGCCAAGCATATCAAGCTGGAGGGGCTTGTAACTGCGAATGGTAACGTACAATTCACCACGGATGGAAAGATAATCGCCAAGAACGGCGAGTTCAGCGGAACGGTTGTCGGTGTGTCGGGTTCCTTCAAATCCTTAAACTGCGTGAATAATAGCGGGGATATTGTCGGAGGCATCTCCTTTGGCAGTGATGGAAAGATGTGGTTTAACGGTGACCTGTATCATCAGGGCTATGACTATGACAAAAAGCGTTCTTTCCGTTTCTATACCTCCGATGTTTGGTGTCGTGGTAATTTCGGGGCAAGGCAACGCAATACGCTGGTGGTATATGGCAGCTATGGTTACTATTACGTGAATGGTTTGGAGACGGAAACCGGTAAGGTATATGTCTCTTTGTCTTCTGCCACGTCATCCAATAACGAGACCTATTATACTATCCCGTTGTATGGCTCCTCCGGAGATGCTGCTGGTTTTCCGGTTGATTTGGTGATTATAAAAGTTTCAGGAACGTACCGGTATTTGTTGAGCGGGATGAAAAGTCAACGGGTAACGGTGATGAATGCCAATAACCAAAATAGTGAGGTGTATATCTATTCGAACGGTAATAAGGTAAAATGGCCGGGCGGTACTATCGCCGATTGTAGGAATATAGAGGATTTTATGAGTCCTGTGCCAGCGTCTAATTTATTGGGTAGAGGCTGGATAGTAGGTTCAATGAATGATAATGATTGGTAACGATAAAAAGGAGGTATTTATGAAAGTGAATTTGAATGTTCCCTTTATGAATTATAAGGGGTTGGTGATCACGAAAAAAGTAGAGGGTACGGATGTGGAACAGGAGCAGTTGATGAAAGATGTCATTGCTCCGATCCTATTCAGTGGGGAGTGGAGAGATGAGAGGGTGAATGCTTTGAGCGGTGACGAGAAAATCCGTGCTTACAGCTTGAGCCTTAAAATCTATCAATCCACCGGAAATATTGAAATCTCGGCGGAGGAGGCTCTAATGATAAAAGAGGCCGCATTGGTTTTGAGTCCCGGCGGTTACGCACAAATTGTCAAATTGATAGACGGATAAGTTATGGTACTGACAGAAGCACAATTGCAGGAAATCGCCAAACGTGTGCGTGCGATCATCCGAGCCGAATCCAAAGGCGTGGGTGATCTACCGGTGGCCACCTCGTTGGACGGGCTTCTCTCGCTTCCGGCCTTGCGCTTTAACGGTGGCGTGCCGGAAGTAGTAGAGGCTCCTATCTCCAAATTGCAGGACGTGGCATTGGATGCGGTCAGCGGGGCAACGAAAGCCGCCAATGAAGCCGCAGCAAAAGCCAACACGTCTGCAGGTAATGCGGATAAGGCAACCACAGCGGCCAATAATGCTGCCAAAAGTGCCAATGATGCCGCCGGTACTGCCGGAGCAGCTACCGAAGCGGCAAAGAAAGCCACGGAATCGGCCAACGGAGCTGCCTCCAATGCCACAAATGCCGCCACGAAAGCGTCCTCCGCAGCTGATACGGCGAATAAGGAGGCCAGCTCTGTAAATGCGGCCAAATCGGAAGCCCTTGCCGCTGCCGCCCGTGCGAGTAGTACGGCCACCACAGCAGAGGCCGAAATCGAGAAGATGAAGCAGCTGCAGGAATCCATATCGGGTGCAGCTTCATTGGCTCCTACGAGGATGGAACTGACCTACACGAAACGCATCACCCAGCGTAATCCTTACGTTCAGCGTATCGTTGCCAAGATGTTCCCCTCGTACTCGCTGCAGAATGTTTTGTTCTTGGGTGATGACGTGGCCGTGAGCGTGGATCCTGCCGGTATTGTAACCCCGTTGAAGATCGGAACGAGCCGGATCCACGTGATCCCGACACAGGCCACCCACTTGTACAAGACCATAAACGTGACGGTTCAGGCTCCGTCCGTCCGCCTTACCGGAGGCGGTAAAATCCGGGTTGACAGTAAAGGCAGAATACGTTTAACTTAAAAACTTGATAAATATGACAAGCGATCAGGAAACTCGTGTATTAGCGATGCTTTCGGCTTTTGAAGCCGGAAAGAAGATCAGCGAACTCGATACTGCCTCCGGCAGCGTGAGCGATATGCGCATCGAGGTGCTGGATACGGATGGAGAGTCCAAAGTTATGAATTTGTCGGAGGCTGTTACCTCCGCCGCCAATGCCGTTTGTGGGCGTTATTGGAATGAATCGAATTCCACGTACCGGGCTGCCGGTTACTATGGCAGCCTTGATATGCTCCGCAAGCTGCCAGAGCTGTTAGGACTTGGTTGTTACCTCGTTCAGGATGACCGTACCCGGCGCAAGCTGGATCCCACGAACCACTACCGTTTTGAGGACGGTACACCGGCGAAGCTGGACGGCACGATGGGACAGTATATGTGGTGTTGGAATATTGGTTTTTATTTTGCCGAGTGGAAAGTGGGTAATTTGAAATATTATGCGGTTTCCCTTTCTCCCATCAAAGGCAAACAGTGCGTGTATATTCCCGCCGGTGGCCTTTCCGCCCTCGGTGGTGGCGTGATGGACAGGACGAACAATATCCTTTGTTCGGTTGTGAGTGATGCCGCCCAATATCGTGGTGGAAACAATGATGCAAGCCGGGACGGTACTTACCGCACGCAGTTGGGGATGGTTGCAACCAATATGCAGTACCGTAATTTTTCAACTTATGCCCGCAAGCGTGGCGAGGGTTGGGATGCCAACTGGTACGTGGCTCAGGCGGTGGTTGAAATTCTTTTCATGATCATATTCGGAACCCGCAACATGCAGGAGGCCGTGATTGCTGAAAAGGACAGCAACGGTTTGTATCAGGGTGGCCTCGGATCCGGAACCACCAATATGCCGAATTGGGATCAGTGGGGTTATTACCCGGTTGTTCCGACCTCTGCCGGTATCGAGCTGGGTGACGGTTGCGGTGAAACCACGTTTAACGTGCTAAAGGAGGACGGCTCGTTGCATTATGCAGCAAAGGTTCCGGTGTTCTTCGGCCTGAAACATCCTTTCGGTCATATTTGGAAGATTGTCCGGGGGCTTATCGATAACGTGGGTGATGAGAAATCTGAGGTCTATGTTGCCCCGTCCCTTTATGCCGGTTATGATGACAATTCGATTTCCGGCCTTATCAAGGTTTGCGAGGTTCCGAGAACCAGCGGTTATATCAAACAGAAAAGTTACTACTTGCTTTGCGCCATGCCGACCGAAATCGGAGCGACCGCCTCGACTTATTTCTGTGACTATTTTTGGGAGAATTCAGCATCATCCAAAGGTCTTCGTGTCCGCCTCTCCGGTGCTAACGCTAGCAATGGCACGCATGCGGGGGCGTTTGCTACGACTACGGACTCTGCGGCCTCGCATTCGTCTGCGGCTGTGTCCGCTCCCCTCTGCTTTTTCGATGCGGATCCGGTGATGTCGGCCTAAAACGAAAACGGAAAGAGGAAAAGAACGTTCTTTGAAATTTTGTATTGAGAGTTTTTGGAAAGCTGTTCGGCGGGTTTCGGAACTCGCCGTTAGGCGAGTCGATTTTTGTGATTTTTTTGCCGGTTTTGGGAAAATGTAGTTAAAAGGCTTATCTTTGCATCGTTAAACCAAGTTTAACAGGTTGTTTTACCCTTAGTGTGACGCAGGCTTCGTGTCCGCCTCTCCGGTGCTAACGCTAACAATGGCACGAATGCAGGGGCGTTTGCTACGAATACGAACAATGCAGCCTCGAATTCGAATGCGAATGTGTCCGCTCCCCTATACTTTGCAGTTAGGAAACGGTTAGATGGGGTGAAAGACCTTGCCACTTGGCAAAAGATGACGAACGCTCAAAAGGACGCTGGTAGGCCGGTAACGGTTCGAACGCTTCCGAGTAAGGCAAAGCAGACACTCAGACACTCAGAACCGCAGAAACAGACCATGAAAAGGTATGGAAATTTGTTTGAACGAGTTGTCGAATATGGCAATCTCGAACAGGCGTTTCACAACGCCGCCCGTCACAAAACTCGCCGAAGCGAAGTAATAGAGTACGGCTCCCATTTGGAGGCGAACCTATTACAGCTCCAGCGTGAACTTATCACCGGTACTTACCGCACCTCCGAATATAAGACTTTCATCATTTACGAACCCAAAGAGCGGAAGATCTTTAAACTGCCGTTCCGGGATCGTGTCGTTCATTGGGCGATAATGCAGGTTATTGAACCGATATGGCTCTCTAATTTCACCCATGATACATTCTCTTGCATACGTGGGCGTGGTATTCACCCTCTTTTATACAAGCTCCGCCGTGATTTGAAAGCGGATCCGGAGGGAACCCGGTACTGCCTGAAAATCGATGTGCGCAAATTCTATCCGAGTATAGACCACGAGATCATGAAACAGGTAATCCGCCGAAAGCTGAAAGATGCCCGGCTGCTTGCTTTGCTTGACGGTATCGTGGACTCGGCAGAGAACGGAGTGCCTATCGGGAATTATTTATCCCAATTCTTTGCCAACCTTTATTTATCCGAACTGGATCATATCATGAAAGAAGAAATGGGCATCCGGTACTATTACCGCTTTGCCGATGATATTGTCCTGCTGGATGGAAACAAGGAGAAGCTCCACGGAACCCTCGTGTTTATCAACCACTACCTGAATAATGAACGTGCTTTGAGTATAAAGCCGAATTATCAGGTTTTCCCGGTAGAGAGCAGGGGTATTAATTACGTGGGATACGTGACGTTTCATGATTATTGCCTCGCCCGTAAGCAGAACAAGAAAAACCTCTGCCGTGAGGTGGCAAAATTACGCAAACGTGGGCTGAGTGATGAGGAGATCCGAATACAGGCATCCAGCCGGTTGGGGTTCATGCAGCATTGCAATAGCATTTATTTATTAAAAACTCTCAATATGAAAACATTCAGTGAAGTAACAAACAGCGGTGGTAATCTCACGGGAGATAAATACCACATTGATGACATTTTGAACAGGGAAATCCACCTGAAAGGTTTCGAGGTAAAAGAATCCAAGTATAAGGGTGAATGCCTGATCATTCAGTATGATATCTACGAGCAGGTAAAGGATAAAACCGGAGTTTTGCTCACTAACGAGGACGGCACTCCGAAAATGGATTGGGTGGAACATATCTCCTTTACCGGTTCGGAGGCTCTTATAAAACAGTTAAAGGATGTAGTATTGGATGAACCCTGTTCGGCAAAGATTATTAAACAACCAATCGGTGACCGGGGTAAATGCTTTTATAAGATAACCGATCCCGATTAAAATATCGGTGATTATGTACAAAGGGATTTATGCAGAAAAAAAGACTTTTTCAAAGTTCGATAATGAACATTATTTGTGCTATCTGAACGAGCAGCGTGAGGAGTATTCTCCTGAACCGGATGCCCGTTCGGGTGAGGTGACTGAACCGGTGTCCGCTCCCATATTGGGATATGCCTATACAGGAAGTATGGCGGACGGAGGTACTCTGATTGAAGCGAGGGAGGCTACTTATGACGAATTTGTTTCTGGGTTGATCCGCACGAGGTACTCGGCCAGCCGGGTGGAGGCAATCCAGTCAAACCGTATGATAGCCTTTGTCAATCCGGAGCATGAACGGGCATCCGAATTTATTTCCGAGTGGGATGATTTCCAGTCTTACCGGGAACAATGCAAGGAACAAGCTAATGCGCTTATAAACGGATAAATGCCTGTCGGGGGCAGGCAAGAAAAAGCCCCCGGCCTGTAAGTAGTTATCTCACCCACATACTTACACAAAGATGCGACCAACCGCACAGCCGGGGGCTAAATACCCTCTGCTGCGGTTGGTCGCATTTGTATGTTATGTGAGTGAGATGTCGCAAAGATAGTAACATTTAAAGGAATAACAGCAATGAAAACACCTATTTCTTACTACGGAGGCAAGCAAACCCTCCTTAAACATATTCTGCCTCTGATCCCCAAGCATAAACTTTATACAGAGGCTTTCTGCGGCGGTGCTGCAGTATTGTTTGCCAAGCGTCCGGCTGATGGCGAAGTTATAAACGATATCAGCATGGATATAACGAACTTTTATTGGATGGCTAAAGTCTATTATCGTGACCTGAAACAGGAGATTGAGAAGACTTTGCACAGCCGGGATATGCACGCCCATGCCGGACACATATTGCAGTATCCTCAATTCTTTCAGCCGGTGCAACGTGCATGGGCTGTTTGGGCGTTATGTAAAATGTCCTTTGCCAGCATGATGGATGGTTCGTTCGGTTATGACTTTGGTGGCGGAATGCCGAAGAAACTGCGTAATGCAAAGGATGAGTTTACCGAATGGTTATGCGCCCGGCTTGACAACGTGACCATAGAGAACCGGGATGCGCTGGATGTCATCTCCACTTATGACTCGCCCGATACGTTTCATTTTGTGGATCCACCTTATATCAATAGCGATTGTGGTCATTACGAGGGTACGTTTGATGAGTATTGCATGGAGAAGCTCCTGCAGCTTTTGGAGCAGGTGAAAGGTAAGTTCATGCTGACAATGTTTCCCCTGCCAATGATAGAGGAATACGCAAACAAAAACGGATGGATAATCCACCGGGTAGAAAGAACCATCAGCGCATCAAAGACGAGCCGAAGAAAGCAGGAGGAGTGGATGGTATGCAATTATGAAGAACACCCGCAGCGAACTTTGTTTGATTACAAAGATTGCGGCGTTGTCGATACAACAGATGCCTCCTAAATACTATGTAAAGATAGTCATTCCTAATGAATTGCACAAATATTTGAATGTGCTTTTTGCGTGAAAATGCTATAAATTTAAAGGCTTTCAAACGCCATTCAAATGACGTTTGAAAGCCTTTTTATATCGTGTGTGTGCGATATTTTTTTCACATTTCGTTTTATACCCTGATTATCGCATTTCGTTTTTTATACCGCTCGCATTTCGTTTTGCCGATTATATTTCACGATTTTTTTTCTGCGGGAAAGGAAAAATTGTCCGGCATGTAGGAAAATTTTTCTCCGACATAGGAAAAATTTCCTCCGTGCCAATTTCAAATACCGCGGGCTTTGGCTTTTCCGGTAGGCTGTGAGTGTTAAAAATGTTAATGTCCTGTTCGTTCTTTGAGCACGCGGGTTACACCTGGCCTGTGTGCCTGGCATATTCAAACTTTGCCGGAGGGGAAAAGGGCCATTTTACGGCCGGCATTCATGTATAAAGCCACAAGCCGGAATAGGTCCGTTTGACCTGTTCCGGCTTGTGGCTGTTGTTGGAAGGGGGGTTATGCCTTCACGCGGTTCACATAAGAACCGTCGCGCGTATCCACTTCGACGGTCTCGCCTTCGTTGATGAAGAGAGGCACGCGGATTTCGGCACCGGTCTCCAGCTTGGCGGGTTTCATCGTGTTGGTGGCCGTGTCGCCCTTGAGCCCCGGTTCGGTATAGACGATTTTGAGCTGCGTCTTGACAGGCATTTCGGCGTAGAGGATGGTCTCGGTCGAAGCGTCGCTCACGACTTCCACCACGTCGCCTTCCTTCATGAAGTCCACGCCTGTAATCAGGTCCTTGGCGATGGGAGCCTGGTCGAAGGTCTCCTGGTTCATGAAGATATAGTCCTCGCCCTCCATGTAGAGGTACTGGTAGGGGCGGCGTTCCACGCGCACGTCTTCGAGCGCCTCGCCGATGTTGAAGCGTTTTTCGAGCACGCGGCCCGACACGACGTCCTTGAGCGTGGTGCGCATGATGGTGTTGCCTTTGCCCGGCTTCACGTGCAGGAAGTCGATGCAGAAGTAGAGCTTGCCGTCCAGACGGATGCAAGTGCCTTTCTTGATGTCTTGTGATTTGATCATGTCTGTGTGTTTCGTTTATTTGTTGTTTGGATTTTTTTCTTTTGCGCGGCAAAGTTAGTGTTTTTTTCGGAAACAGCGGCAACTGTCACGGCATTAAGTGCTTGGCGGAGGACGAAGAGGTTTCGTTTTCGTGCGGTCGAGGAGGTGGAGGATGGGTTTCGGGAAGTGGAAAAACGTTGTGACGGACGGTGCTGTGCCGGGAGGCTTTCGAGTCGCTTGGGATGTGGGAAAACGGTGTGCGCGGGGCGCCGGAATTGTGTTATAGGACAAATAAAATTGTCTTATAATACATTTTGAATTGTCTTATAAGAGAAATAAAATTGTCTTATAGGACAATTTTTACTGCATCATGGATGTTGATTCTCAAGAGGTTCTCAGTGTGTCTCAGCCCCATATGGCGGCTTCGTGAGCTGTGCGCTTTTTTCCGGAAAATGTGTGGTGACAAAACCGGAACGGCCGCTCTTCGCGGGGAAGAACGGCCGTTCGTGATGTTTGTCGCCGCCCGGCGTAATGGGGGAGGCGGAGTGCTTGCGTTATTGTATGCCGTAGCTGAAACCGTCGATGTAGTTGTAGACGATTCCGGCTATTCCGAGCAAGACGACACTGAGCGTACAGATGGCCAGGGCGGTGCGCGTCGCACAGTCGCTGCGGAAACTGTCGATGGGATGCTCGGAGGGCTTGATGTACATGGCCTTGACGATGAGCAGGTAGTAGTAGAGCGAGATGACCGTGTTCACCAAGGCGATGAATACGAGCAGGTGGAACCCGGCGTTGAAGGCGGCCATGAAGACGAAGAACTTCGAGAAGAATCCGGCAAACGGGGGTATGCCGGCCAGGGAGAAGAGGCAGAGCGTCATGAGGAAGGCCAGCTTCGGGTTGGTGCGGTACAGGCCGTCGTAGTCGTCGATGTTGATTTTCCCGCTGTTCTGCTCGATGACGTGGATGACGGCAAAGGCACCGAGGTTGGCGACCATGTAGACCAGCAGGTAGAAGACGAGCGAGGACATGCCTTGTGCCGTTCCGCCCATGACGGCCAGTACGAGGTAGCCGGCCTGGCTGATGGCGGAGAAGGCCATGAAGCGCTTGAGGTTCTGCTGTCGGATGGCGAAGAGGTTGGCGATGGTGATGGAGGCGACGATAATCCAGAAGAAACCGACGCTCCACATGCCGAGGAACGCTTCCGTGCCGAAGACCTTCATGAGGATGGTCATGAGCACAAAGGCTGCCGCACCCTTGGATATCACGCTGAGGTAACCGGTCACGACAGTGGGTGCGCCCTGGTAGGTGTCGGCTGTCCACAGGTGGAAGGGGACAAGCGAGATTTTGAAGCCCATGCCCGAGATGAACAGCACGAGGGCGAGGATGCTCAGGGGGGTGACTTCCATCTTGTCGGCAATGCCGTCGAAGTAGAGCGTGCCTGCCGCACCGTAGACGAGCGATATGCCGTAGAGCAACAGGGCGGCGGAGAAGAGGGCCAGCAGGATGAACTTGGCTCCGGCTTCAGCGCTCTCGTGGCGGTATTTGTCGAAGGCGATGAGGGCCGTCAGGGGGATGGAGGCCAGCTCAAGGCCGATGAAGAACATCAGGAAGTGGCCGGAAGAAATCATGAAGTACATGCCGAGCAGCGTGAAGAGTACCAGCGAGTGGAACTCTCCCGACTTGATGCGGTTCTCGCTGCGGCCTAACCACGAGGAGGCCATGAGGAAGACGATGATGACACCGACGTTGAGGACGCTCTTGATGATGGTCATCATGGGTGTGTGGCTGTACATGCCGCCGAAGGCTTCGGTGATGCAGGCCTCCGAACCGCACCACGGCAGCAGGTTGGCTGCTGTGTGGATGAGCATGAGGACTACGGGCAGCATGGTGCGGAGCGACATGCCGGACGCACAAGCGCAAGTGCCTTCCGAACAGATTTCTCCGCGCTCGTCCTTGCCGCAAAGGAAGAGGTCGGCAAGGAATACTATGAGGATGACAGCAAGGAGACTGAGTTCCTCCTGCATAAATAGAAACTGTGAATAATCCATTGTATGGTTTGTTTTTTATGTTAGAGGAACGGATTACTTTGTGACAGCACGTGGGCTGCGCTGTGTATGTGATCGACGATGGGTGCCACGCCTCCGGAAATCATGTCGCTGACCCAGAACGGCGCCATACCAAGGCCGGCTACGGCAAGTATGAGGCAGATGACGGAGAAACGCTCGTCCCAGGTGGCATCGGTCAGCTTGAGATGGTGTTCGTCCGTGCAGGTTCCGTAGAGAATCTTGCCGACCAGACGCAGGATATAGACCGCGGTGATGACAATGCTGGAACATGCGGCGATGGTCAGCACGCGGTGGAAGGTATCGGCGTTCTGGAACGAACCGACAAAGATGGTCATCTCGGCGATGAAGCCGCTGAGACCGGGTAACCCGAGGTTGGCCAGACCGGCGATGACATAGCAGACGGAGAGGAACGGCATGATTTTCATCAGTCCGTTGAGTTCGCGTATGTCACGTGTGTGGGTACGGCCGTATATCATACCGATGAGGGCGAAGAACAAGGCTGTCATTAGACCGTGGCTCAGCATCTGGAGCACGGCACCCGTGCAGGCGGTCCGGTTGAGCATGAGGATGGCGAAGAGTACAAGGCCGCAGTGCGATACCGAAGAGTAGGCATTGATGTACTTCAAGTCGGTCTGCACACACGCCGAGAATGCTCCGTAAACGACAGATATGCCTGTGAGGATGAGGAATATCCATCCCAGCTCGTTGGCGGCATCCGGCAGAAGATACATGGCAATCCGGAAGCAGCCGTAGCCACCCAGCTTCATCAATACGCCGGCGTGGAGCATGGATACCGCGGTGGGGGCGGATGCGTGACCGTCGGGGCTCCAGGTGTGGAACGGGAAAAGCGCGCCGAGGACACCGAAACCGACAAAGGCCATGGGGAACCAGATGCACTGCTGTGCGAAGTCGATGGCGTGTGCCCCGCCGGTGTGGTTGGCTATCTCCGTGATGTTCATGGTCTGTCCGTCGGCTCCGTAGAAGATGCCGAAGATGCCGCACATGAGGAAGGCGGAACCGCCCATCAGCATCAGCGTGAGCTTCATGGCGGCATATTCTTTCTTGCCGCTGCCCCATACGCCGATGAGCAGGTACATAGGTATCAGGGCGATTTCATAGAACATGAACATGGCGAACATGTCTACCGTGATGAAGAATCCGAAGACGCCCATCGACAAGAGTGTGAACCAAAGGAAATATTCCTTCGTGAGCGGCTTGAGCTGCCACGAGGCAAACGTTCCGGTGAATACGATAATGGCCGAAAGCAGCAGCATGGCTACCGATATGCCGTCTACGCCGACTGCATACTGGATGTGTAGCGGGTCGAACCACGAGATGGCGCCCGTGTAGAGCATTTCGTCGGTCGCACCGGCTGCGCGGTCGCCGAGAAAACGTATGGTGAGGTAAACGGCAAGCAGCAGCAAGGCGGAACTTCCGGCCACCATCACACCACGCACCTGGTTGATGTTGCGTGCCATCCATAGACCCAGCAGCATCAACAAGGGGATGAATACGAATGAAGATAAGAATAATATATTGTCCATAGCTTAAAGAATCAGGATTAAGAACAGGATGAGAATGCCTAACATGAAGGTAAAGGCATATTTCTGTACGGAACCGCTCTGCAGACCGCGAATCTGGAAACCGAGCGCGTTGGTTCCCCATGCGAGGAAGTCGAAGAATCCGTCCACGACGTGGCGGTCGAACCAGGCGATGGGGGTAGAGACGTGCTTGAATATGATGCGGTGCGTGATGTATTGGTACACTTCGTCCATATAGAAACGTTTGTATGCCCATTGGTGCAGACCCTCGAACTTGGCCTTGAGGGCTTCGGCCACGGGCTGGCGCTTGCCTATATAGATATAGGTGGCGAGGGCGATGGAGCATAGGGCCACGACACACGAGGTGACGGCAACCTGTCCGTCAAGGTGAATCTGATAATCCCGGCCCGACGCGCTGACAAACGAACCGAAGTTTACGGCCCATCCGCAAGTGACGGTCACCAACGAAAGCAGAATCAAGGGCACCGTCATGGTCAGGGGCGCTTCGTGGGGTGTATGCTCGGCGTGCAGTTCCTTGTTCTCCGTGCCCCAGAATATGCCGTAGTAAAGACGGAACATATAGAATGCCGTCATGGCTGCTATTCCCGTCATGCACCAGCCCACGACAGGACTGTAGGCAAAGCAGGCTGTGATGATTTCGTCCTTTGAGAAGAATCCCGAGAACGGAGGTATGCCCGCGATGGCCAGACAGGAAATGAGGAACGTCACGTGTGTGACGGGCATGTACTTGCGCAAGCCGCCCATGGCCGACATCTCGTTGGAGTGGACCGCATGGATGATGCAGCCTGCACCCAGGAAGAGACAGGCCTTGAACATGGCGTGAGTGAACAGATGGAACATCGAGGCCATGTAGCCGAGGCTGGCATGATTGTCGATAACGGCTCCGTGCTCGCCCGGGAGGCAAACGCCGAGCGCCACCATCATAAAGGCTATCTGCGAGATGGTGGAGAAAGCGAGGACGCGCTTGATGTCGCTCTGCGCGCAGGCAACGGCGGCAGCATAGAACGCGGTGAACACGCCGACCCATACCACCACGCTGAGCGTGCCGGGAGCATATTCTATCCACATGGGGAACAGACGTGCTATCTGGAAAACACCGGCTACGACCATCGTAGCGGCGTGTATCAGCGCGCTGACAGGCGTCGGGCCTTCCATGGCATCGGGCAGCCATATGTGAAGCGGGAACATCGCACTCTTACCGGCACCGCCGATGAACATCAGCACCAGTGCCGTGGGAAGAATGAAACCGCCGGCCGCAACAGCCCTGGCTGCATCGGCATGGAGGAAAGGCGTAGTGCCTTCTCCCATCTGGATGGTACCGGCAAAGTCGAAGCTGAATGAGCCGGTGTAGTAGCCGAAGATAAGGATGCCGACAAGGAAGAACATGTCGGCGAAGCGTGTCACGATAAATGCTTTCTTCGATGCCGAGATGGCGGCGGGAAGAGTATAGTAGAAACCGATGAGCAGATAACTTGAAACGCCCACAAGTTCCCAGAACAGGTACATCTGGAAGATGTTGGTGGCAACGACTAGCCCGAGCATCGACATCGTGAAGAGGCTCAGGAACGCGTAGTAGCGCTGGAAGCCCCGTTCGCCGTGCATGTAGCCGAAAGAATAGATGTGTACCATCAGCGAGACCGTCGAGATGACGATGAGCATCATGACGGAAATCGGGTCGAGCAGGATACCCAGGTCGAAATGCAGGCTGCCCAACGGCAACCAGGTTACGTTAAAGGGTACGAGAGTGGCAAATGTGCCGTCGGCCAGTCGGTCGGCCGTAAAGTATTCGTAGGCCGTGAGGTACGACAACAGGGTCACGACACCCAGACTGCACGTACCGATGATGCCGGCCGCCTTATGGCTGAGCCATTTTCCGCAGATTCCCAAGAGCAGGAAAGAGAGAAAAGGCAGCAAGAGGATAAATAATGTATGTTCCATAATCTTTTCTTGGTTTGAAAGGGTGGGGCGCGCTTTCGGCGGCCTTCCCCCAGGGATTTACCACTTCATCTTCTGCAGTTCGTCTATGTTGATGTTTTTCAACATACGGTAGATGTTGATCATGATAGCGATGGCCACGGCGCTTTCGGCAGCTGCGATGGCGATAACGAAGAGTGCGAAAATGTAGCCCTCGTTCCCGTCGGGATGGAGCATCCGGTTGAACACGGCGAAGTTGATGTTAGCCGAGTTGAGCATCAGCTCCACGGAGAGCAGGACGGCCAGGGTACTGCGGCGCGTAAGGAATCCGAAAATTCCGGCAAACATCATGACGGCCGAGATAATCAATATGTATTCTATCTGTATCATAAGGTTTTTGGAAATTAACGTTTACGTGCGATGACCAGACCACAGACGATGCAGGCCAGCAACAGTACGCTGACAGCCTCGAAAGGTAACAGGTAACCGCTTTCTCCCGAAGAGAGCAAGCTGTTACCGATGGACTCGATGGTGAGGGCGCTGCTTGCGGACTCCGCCGGCGCGGCCATGGCTGCGACATGGTCGAAAATACGGTTCTTCAGCAGGATGCAAAGGAACGCTCCGAAACCGGCAAGCGTCAGCAGGAACGCCCAGGAAGCGTCTTTCACTTTCTTGCGCAGGATTTCGTCCTTTCCGCCCTCGGTCAGCAATATGGCGAAGACGTACAGCACGATGATGCCGCCGGCATATACCATAATCTGGGCCGAACCCAGGAACGTGTAGCCCATCAGGAAATAGAGCCCTGCCGTGCCGAGAAGTACGAACAGCAGGTAGGTGGCAGCGCGTATGATGCTCTTCGTCATCACTGTCGCGAGCGACGAGAGAACGATGAATACTGCCAGAATGACGAACATTATGTTTTGTGAATTCATAATTCATTTCCTCTCCGTTTTTCTCGGTCGCGGGTATTCCCGGAACAGGCGGGAGGCGCGGAGAGATTTGTTTAGTTGTTCAATTATTTATTGTTGTTTGGTCCGGATGGCGGCCTTGTGCCGCGCACCGGAGGCGTCCGGCCGGCGGAGTTACTTTTCCGCCACCTTACTTCCTTCGTGATTGAGCACCTTGATGAGTTTGGTACGGTCGAACACGGCGTTCTCGAAGCTTTGGTCGAACTCGATTGCGTTGTGGGGGCAGGCCCGGGTACACAACTGGCAGAACATGCAGGAACCGAGATTGTACTCGTATTTCACAAGACGCTTTTTCTTCTTGCCGTCCTCGGTTTCGTAGAACTCGCTCGTGACGTTGATGGTCCCGTTCGGGCAGGCCATCTGGCACAGGCCGCAGCCAACGCACTTGTGTTCGTTGTTTTCGTTGTGCGGCATGACGAGCGAGCCGCGAAAACGTTCGAACATTTGCAACTCATCACGGTTTTCGGGATATTGTTCGGTTATCTTTTTCGTGAAGAACTCCCGCATGGTCGTCTTCAGTCCGATGCCCAGACTCTTTATTCCGCCGAACAATCCTTCCAGATAATTCTTTTCTTCGTTCATAGTCTTTCGGTTTTTTCTGTTTACTTAGAAATGCCACCCGTATGCCACGGCAAGTGCCATGATGACAAGGTTAATCATGCTGATGGGTACGAGATATTTCCATTCAAGAGACAGAATCTGGTCAATTCTCAGGCGCGGGAAAGTCCAGCGCAGCCACATGAGCAGGAATACAACGAAGAAAGCTTTGCCCACGAACCACACGGCACCGGGAATGTAGGCCATGATTTCGTTGAAGCCGTCGAGGCCGCCGATTTGCAGCGGGGCCCAGCCTCCCAGGAATATGGTGGCGGCTATTCCGGCCGTGATGAACAGGTTCAGGTATTCGGCCAGATAATAATAGCCGAAGTGCATACCCGAGTATTCCGTGTGGTAGCCGGCTGTAAGTTCGCTTTCGCATTCAGGCAGGTCGAACGGACCGCGGTTGCACTCTGCATTTCCTGCAATCAGGTAGATGATGAAGGCAATCACGGCAGGGATGTGCCCGCGGAAGATGTTCCATCCGTGGTCCATCTGCTGCTGGCATATTTCCGAGAAAGACATGGTTCCCATGAGGCAAATCATGGTCAGCATGGTCAGTCCTATGGAAAGTTCGTAGCTGATGATTTGTGCGCCGCTTCGCATGGCGCCGATGAGCGAATACTTGTTGTTGGAGCTCCATCCGGCCAGCAGGATGCCGACGACACCGATGCTCGAAATGGCGAGGATGAAGAACACGCCGACGTTGAAGTCGATGATTTGTGCGCCTTTGTTCCAGGGCAGGCAGGCAAACGTGGTCATCGATGCCGTCACGACGAGGAACGGGGCGAGGTTGTGCAGCAACCGGTCGGTGTTGCGCAGGTTGATGATTTCCTTGGTCAGCATCTTGAACACGTCGCTGAACACCTGGAGAGTTCCCCAAGGGCCTACGCGCATCGGGCCGAGGCGGCACTGGAATGCGGCACAGACCTTACGCTCCATATATATAAGGGCGATGGCGAAGATGGCGTAGAGCGTGATGATGACCAGAGCCACCAGGATGCTTTCCGTGAGGATAGCCACCCATTCGGGCAGTCCGATGCCCGTTATGAGCAGGCTGTGAAGCCAATTTGATATGGTTGAAAAGTCAAACATGGTTTATTTTGTTAAAGTTTCCGGTGCGTTGCGGGCGGGTGTGCCGGAATGGTGTGTCGGGGCGGGCGGAAAACGGTTATCGGCCCGTTGTCCTGACATTCCGGCGCCCGGTGCGCCTGCGCACCGTTAATACTCTTTTTTGTTATCGGTCGATATCGGGAACTACATAATCGACAGTGCCGCCGATGGTAATGAGGTCGGCCAGCATGTTGCCGCGGCAGGCCGTGTCCATGACGGCCACGAGCGGCAGTCCCGTCGAGCGGTAATGCAGGCGGTAGGGTGTCTTGTCGCCCTTGCTTTCCAGCAACACGCCGAACTCGCCACGGCTGCCTTCGACGGCGGAGTAGTAAGTTCCGGCGGGCACCTTGATGATGGGTTTCATCTTTTCCTGATAGTTGCCTTCGGGGATGTTGTCGATGAGTTGCTCTATGATGTTCAGACTCTCCAGGATTTCGTCCATACGAATCATGTAGCGGGCAAAGCTGTCGCCTTCCGTGCGCACCACCTCGTTGAACTGTACGCGGTCGTAGGCGGCATAGGGCATGCGCTTGCGCACGTCGTTGTGCCAGCCGGCCGCGCGGCCCGTACCACCCGTACAACCGAAGGAGATACATTGCTCCTTGGTCAGCACGCCCACGCCTTTGGCGCGGTTCTGGAAGATGACGTTGCCGGTGAAGATGTCGTGATATTCCTGTATGTTCTTTCTCATGTAGGGAATGAACTCTTTCACGCGCCGCTGGAAGTTCGGATGGATGTCGGCCATCACGCCTCCGATGGTGTTGTAGTTCAGGATGAGTCGGCCGCCGCAGGTCTCTTCGAAAATGTCGAGAATCTGTTCGCGGTCACGGAAACCGTAGAGGAAGGCCGTCGTGGCTCCGAGGTCCTGGCACAGACAGGAGAAGAAGAGGATGTGCGAGTCGATACGCTGCAACTCGTCCATGATGGTGCGGATGACTTTCACGCGGTCGCTCACCTCCACGCCCATCGCCTTTTCTATGCACATGCACAGCGCATGACGGTTCTGCATGGCACCGAGATAGTCCAGGCGGTCGGTCAGTGCCAGTGTCTGCGGATAGGTAAGGCTTTCGTTCATCTTTTCTATGCCGCGATGAATGTATCCGAGTATCGGATCTATCTTCTTGATGGTCTCGCCCTCAAGGCTCACGCGGAAGTGGAGCACGCCGTGCGTCGAGGGGTGCTGCGGGCCGATATTGACGACGTAGTCTCCGTCCTCGAAGATTTTGTTTTCCTTTGTCGTCACGCTTCCGTCGGCATTGAGCGTCAGGGTTTCCGTCGTGTCGGCCAGCGGTTCGTTGGTCATGCGCAGCGGGTTGTTCTTTTCGGTTTCGTCATCCTTGCGGAAAGGATAGCCCACCCAGTCCTCGCGCATGTAGATGCGGCGCATATCGGGGTGTCCCGTGAACCTGATGCCGTAGAAGTCGAAGACCTCGCGTTCGTAGATGACAGCGATGTCCCACAGGTCGGTCACGCTGGGCAACAAAGGATTGTCGCGGTCGGTCGTGACCGTCTTGATGCAGGCGCGTTTGCCCGTTGCGGTCGATTCCAGGTGGTAGATGACGCCCAGTCCGTCGGCTTCCCAGTCCATGCCGGTCAGGCATTCCAGAAAGTCCATCTTTTCTTCGTCGTGCAGGCGCTTCATCTCGTCGTGCAGGTCGGCCGGTTCCACGATTTTCATGTCGCAGAGGTTTTCGGCCGGTCGTGCCGGTTCGGCGGGGGCGGCGGGTCTGGCCGCGCGCGGTGCTTCAGCTGCCGGTTTGATGTTTTCTTCCATTATGCCTCCTCCAGTTGGTTTAAGAGTTCAACATTCTTTTCCTCCATTTCCTTGCGATAGGGGTCTTTCTCCTTGCGGTTGGTTGTGCCGAAGAAGTTCTCGACCTTCACTTTACGCTGCAACTGCATCATTCCGTACAGGAACGATTCGGGGCGCGGCGGGCAGCCCGGCACGTAAACGTCCACGGGGATAATCTGGTCTACGCCCTGCACCACGTGGTAGGACTTTCTGAACGGTCCGCCGCTGACGGCACAACCGCCCACGGCCACCACGTATTTCGGGTCGGCCATCTGGTCGTACAGACGTTTCAGCACGGGAGCCATCTTTGTCGTGATGGTTCCGCTCACCAGGATGACGTCGGCCTGCCGGGGGCTGTTTCGCGTCACTTCAAAGCCGAAGCGGGCGATGTCGTAGCGGGCGGCGCAGACGGCCATGAACTCGATGCCGCAGCAGCTCGTGGCGAAGGTCAGCGGCCATAGCGAGTTGGAGCGGCCCCAGTCGATAAGTTCGTCCAGGCTGCGCACAATCACGTTCGTGCCGTTCTCGTTGAGTTCGGCCACGAGCTTTTCAAAAGTCTCGTTGTCCTTGAATTCCTCGTAGGGAATGGACTTGATTTTGGGTTTCTTCATTACTGCCATTTCAATGCTCCTTTCCTCCAGGCGTAAGCCAGGCCCAGAACTAAAATGAACAGGAAAAACGCGACGCTCAACAGACCTGCGGGTCCGAGCGTACGCATGACGACGGCCCAGGGGAAGAGAAACATCGTTTCCACGTCGAACATCAGAAACAGGATGGCGAAGAGATAGTAGCCGATGCGGAACTGCATCCAGCTGCGGCCGCGTGTCGGCACACCACACTCGTAGGCCTCCTCCTTCTGCTCGTTGTAGCTGCGCGGCGAAATCAGCTTAGCCAGAATCGTCACGACGGCAACGAACGAGATACCTGTCAGCAATGCTGTGACAAATAAGGTAAAGTTCATAGCTCTTTAGTGTTATGTTAAAATTATTGTTGATTTGTTGTCGGTCGGTCGGACAATCGTACCTGCCGGAAGGCTGCTGTGTATGAACACAAGTACGTTCCGCACGGGACGGATGCCTCCCGGCGGACGTTGGCTGCGAACACGTTGGGATACGCGCCTGTATCCGGCGAATCGCGGAATTGTTTCCGTCCTGACGCCTTGCGCGGAACGGATGATTTCGCCCTTTTTCACGATTATCGTCTTTAGGCGGGCAAAGTTACAAAAAAGCATGAATAAAATGCAAAGTTCGCTTTACAAATCTTGTACGTCTGTGCAGTTTCTTCGCGGACGGCTTGTTCAGCCTCGCAGACGGCATTCGCGGCGGCCGTACACCGGTTTGCGCGCGGCGGGAAGCCGCATGTGGTTTCCGGACCGGTCTTTGTGGATTTTTCCGATGCCGTGCGGTTCTTTCCGCCCCCGTTTCTCCCGGTCTGACATTAACATATTTAACCTCTGTTACCTTAATAAATGTAAACGGAATAGGGCTGCGGCTGTCTGGAAGGCATCTTTTTGCGCGCGGGCTGCTTCCATTTTCGTCTACATGGCATGTAAAATTTTTTAGAAGCAGCCCGGATTTTTCTACATGCACATGTAAATGGCACTTGCAAGCAGCCTGTTTACACGAAAAGAGGCGGTATGAAACCGCCTCTCCTGTTTTGCTTATGCAAAGATACGAAATTTTTTCGCCAAAAGCAAGAAATGTTAAATCGACCGGCTCTCTTATTTGAGGCGGGCCAGACATTCCTTGATGCGGCGCAGGGCCTCGACGATGTTTTCGTCGCTTGTGGCGTAGCTCATGCGGAAGCACTCGGGCGAGCCGAAGGCTGCGCCGCCGACGGTGGCCACGTGGCCCACTTCCAACAGGTACATGGCGAAGTCCATCGAGTCATTGATGACGCGGTCGCCGTCGCGCTTGCCGAAATATGCACTGCATTTGGGGAACAGGTAGAATGCGCCTTGCGGTACATTGACTTCAAGTCCCGGTATCTCCTTGGCCAGGCGGACGATGAGGTCGCGCCGGCGTTCGAAGGCCCGGCGCATGTCCTCGACACATTGCTGTGAACCGGTGTAGGCGGCTTCGGCGGCCTTCTGCGATACGGAGCAGGGACCGCTGGTGTATTGTCCCTGGAGCTTGTTGCAGCCTTTCACGATCCACTCGGGGGCGGCGATGAAGCCGATGCGCCATCCGGTCATGGCATAGGCTTTCGACACGCCGTTGATGACGACGGTGCGCTCGCTCATGCCGGGGAACTGCGCGATGCTCTCGTGACGGCCGATGTAGTTGATGTGTTCATAGATTTCGTCGGCCAGCACGATGACGCGCTCGTGACGGGCCAGCACTCCGGCCAAGCGTTCCAGTTCCTCGCGGCTGTACACGGAGCCGGTCGGATTGCTCGGCGAGCAGAGTATGAGCGCGCGCGTGGCGGGCGTAATGGCGGCTTCGAGCTGCTCGGGTGTGATTTTGAAGTCCTGTTCTATACCGGCCTCAACGATGACAGGCGTTCCGCCGGCCAGTTTCACCATTTCGGGATAACTTACCCAGTAGGGGGCGGGAATGATGACTTCGTCACCGCTGTTCACGATGGCCATGACGGCGTTGCAGACCGACTGTTTGGCACCGTTGGAACAGGAAATCTGTGCCGGGGAGTATTCCAGTCCGTTCTCGTTCTTGAGTTTGGCGGCGATGGCCTCGCGCAGCGCCGGATAGCCGGCCACGGGCGAGTAGCGGGACCAGTTCTCCTCGACGGCTTTGACGGCGGCAGCCTTGATGTGGTCGGGGGTGTTGAAGTCCGGCTCGCCGACACTCATGTTTATGATGTCGATACCTTGTGCTTTGAGCTCTCCGCTCTTCTGCGACATGGCCAGTGTGGCCGACGGAGACAGGCGGTTCAGACGGTTGGATAGTTCGTTCATGATGCTATGATGGTGTTAGTGTTGATAGTCAGGGTTGGTTTGCCGTGGCAGATGCCTTTCGGCCGTGTGCGGCGTCAGTCCCGGTTGCCGCCGAATATGCGCAGCAGGTACAGGAACAGGTTGATGAAGTCGAGATAGAGGGTCAGGCTGCCGAGTAAGGCCAGCTTCATCGTGTTGTCGTTCACCTCGTCGCCATAGACCATGAGCATGTGCTTTATCTTCTGCGTGTCATAGGCCGTCAGCCCGATGAAGATGGCGACACCTAAGTAGGTCAGCGCCCACGAGAGCGCGGAACTGGCTACGAAGATGTTCACGACGGTGGCGATGACAAGGCCTATGAGCGCCATGTACAGGATGCGGCCTGCCGTACTGAGGTCGCGCTTGACGGTATATCCCAGCAAGGCCATGCCGCCAAAGGTTCCCGCCGTGACGAAGAAGGTCGTGGAAATCGTTTCCATCGTGTAGGCAAGGAATATGAAGGAGAGAACGATTCCGTTGAGTATGGAATAGACGGCAAACATGACGCCCGCCGTGGCGAAAGACATGCGCATGATGCGCGCACTCAGGTACCAGACGATGCCAAGTTCGGCGATGAACAGGCCGAACATAAGGCCGGAATGTTCCTCGAGGTATTGTATCCATGAACGGTGGCCGGCCACGTATGCGGCGGTCAGGCCTGTCATGGCCAGACCTAAGGTCATCCACAGGAATACGTTCTTCATTAAGGCCGAAAAGGCCGCCGTGCGCTCGTTGCCGGCATATACGTTGATGATTTTCTCTTGTTCCATGATTTATGTCTTTGATGGTTGGTGACTGGTGGCTTCCGCGCTCTCCTTCGTGCCGCCACTCCTTATATATATAATGTGTGCGGCGCTATATGACAGGGGACGGCGTGCCGGGCGGCTGCGCCGGTCTTATTTCTTCAGGTGCAGCGTGTGCCCCATGCGCTCCTGCTTGGTGCGGAGATACTGCTCGTTGTAACGGTTCGGCTTGATTTCAATCGGTACGTTCTCGACAATTTCCAGTCCGTAGGCTTCCAGGCCGACGCGCTTCACGGGATTGTTGGAGATGAGCCGCATCTTGCGCACGCCTATCATACCGAGAATCTGCGCGCCCACGCCGTAATCGCGCTCGTCCGGGTCGTAACCGAGGTGTACGTTGGCATCTACGGTGTCGTATCCCTGTTCCTGCAGTTTGTAGGCCGCGATTTTTGCCATCAGACCTATGCCTCGGCCTTCCTGGTTCAGGTAGAGAACGACGCCTTTCCCTTCTTTCTCGACCATCTGCATGGCTTTGTGCAGCTGCTCCCCGCAGTCACAGCGTTCCGAACCGAAGATGTCGCCGGTCATGCACGAGGAGTGGACGCGGACCAGCACAGGCTCGTCGGCTTCCCACTCGCCCTTGATGAGCGCGATGTGCTCCAGACGGTTGCTTTTCTGGCGGAAAGGGATGAGGCGGAAGTGTCCGAATTCGGTCGGCATGTCCACTTCCTCGCCCTTTTCCACCAGACACTCGTTCTTCAGCCGGTAGGCAATCAGGTCTTTGATGGTGATGATGTGCAGTCCCTCGCGTGCCGCGATTTCCTGCAACTGCGGCATTCGCGCCATGGTGCCGTCTTCATTCAGAATCTCAATGAGACAGGCGGCGGGTTGCAGGCCGGCGAGTCGGGCGAGGTCTACGGCTGCTTCGGTGTGTCCGGCACGTGCCAGCACGCCGCGGTCTTGTGCGTAGAGCGGATTGATGTGTCCGGGCCGTCCGAAAGTATCGGGGCGGCTTTCGGGGTCGGCCAACGCGCGGATAGTCGCCGCCCGGTCATGACAACTCACGCCGGTGGTGCATCCTTCGAGCTTGTCAATGGTCACGGTGAACGGTGTTCCGAGCATACTGGTGTTGTTTTGTACCTGGTGTTCCAGTTCCAGTTGCCGGCACCGCTCGTTGGTGATGGGCGCGCAAAGCACGCCGCGTCCCATGCGCAGCATGTAGTTCACGGCTTCGGGCGTCACCAGTTCGGCGGCCATGATGAGATCGCCTTCGTTCTCGCGGTCTTCGTCGTCTACGACTATGACAAATTTTCCTTGCTTGAAGTCTTCTAATGCTTCCTCGACGGAAGCGGTCTTGAAAGTATCCATTATCAGTTCGTTTCGTTTTGTTCGATGTTCGGGGCTGCCTTTCAGCGGGGCTCCAGCGGCAGCATTTTGGTCGGAGGCGCCATCCCGGCCGGCATTTTGGTGTCCGGGCGGCGGCTTGCGGGCTCTTCGGCCGGTTTTCCGGCCTTTTGCTCCATTTTTTCCTTCCATTTGTTTCTGAGGGTGTCCTTGTTGGAAATGACGGACCATAGTCCGGCAACCGTCAGGGCCAGGAAAAGCAGCGCGGCCAACAGCTTCCGGGGTAACCTGAACGCCCGTTTCGATGTATTGTCAGGTTCTTCCTGCCGGTTTTCGCCGCGTTGCGCCGTTTCGGGATGCTGCTGCCGCTCGATGAAAGCCAGCAGGTGGTCGCAACTCTTCACGATGTTGCGCATGTCGCGCAGCAGGCGCAGCCTGAACCGCCAGATGCGTATCCACAGCACGAGGCCCAAGGGGAAGCAGATGCCGGCCGCCATGTTGGCCCACCTGCTTGTGAACGGCGAGACATGCGCATTCACGTAAATGATTGGGAACTCGTTCAGCTCCATCAGTATCTTGGGGTTGCGGCTGTTCGAGAGTTCTTCGACGATAGCCTCCATTCGTTCGTTCAAGGCCTCGACCTGTGAGTCGGGCGTGTGGCGGAAGAACGTGTCGGTGTAGCCCGGCATGTTGATCAGCCGTTTCTCTCGCGCGTAGATGCGGCAGTCATCGCGGAATGTGGCGATGTCGGTCTTCAGCCTGTCGTAGTCGGGGTCGTCTATGATGACTTCCTTGCGGAATATGTGGCGGTGTGTGCGCAGTCCCAGCAGTCGTCGGAACAGGTTGGCGTACAGTTCGGCGTTGAAGACCATGGAGTCCTTGTTCGACTTGTAGGTCAGGAAGACACCGAAAGGTATGAGGACGGCCGAACTTATCCACATGCCGTAAACCATGTTCCATGAACCGTCGCGTGCCATCTTCATGCCCGAGGTGTTGATAATGTAATAGAAGATGAAGATGAGTACACTGATGACTGCCGGCATTCCCAGACCGCCTTTGCGTATGATGGCACCGAGCGGCGCGCCGACAAAGAAGAAGAAAAGGCAGGCCAGCGAGAGGGTCATCTTCTGGTGCCATTCTATCCAGTGCCTGCGTATGAAGCGGTCGCCGTCGCCGCCGGCCATGCTCTTCCATTCGAGTTCCGACTGGTGCATCCGGGCGTAATTGCGTGCGCTTTCGAGCGTGTTCCGCATCTGTTCCGTTTCCGTCCGTGCCAGGATGGTGTCGAAGGGGACGGCGGTGGCGGCCGTTTGCCGGCTGATGCGGACGGAATCTTTCCGGGCAATGGACGGCAGCTTGTACCATCGTGCCTTTGCCTCGTCATAATAGTTCCGCCCCATGCTGTCCAGTTTCCGTTCCATGGAGTCTACGCTCTGCTCAATCTCGTGCATGTTCTTGGCGGAAGGCATGTCGCGCAGCAGTTCGGCGTCCACCATGGCGAAATTGCTGTCGAAGTCTATGAGGAACTGCTTGTAGCCGAACGTCTCGCGGTCGTAGGGGACGCTTGCCGTGTTCAGGCCCGAGAAGTTCTGCTTCTGCAGGTTCTCGAACTGCTCTCCGTTCCACAGTTCCAGCTTCAGGTGCATCTTGTCGGCGGTCATCTCCATCCTTCCCGAGTCGGCCAGCACGATTTGTGCCCGGTCGAATCCCTGGTCCGTCTTGTAGATGATGAGCTGGTAGAGCATCCCCGTCTCGGTGTCCTTCTGCTGCACGTACAGGTTCACGTCGGGCACACCGCTGTAGAAGATGCCTTCGGGTATCTCTACGGCCGGTGACTGCTGTTTCATGCTGAAAAGCAGTGTACGCAGGTTTATCTGTGCCTGGGGTGCCGTGTTGTTCTGAAAGTAAAAGGACAAGCCGGTCAGTGCCAGCACAATCAGCATGACGGGGCGCATGATGCGGATGAGCGGCACGCCGGCCGCTTTCATCGAGAGCAGTTCCAGCTGTTCGCCCATGTTGCCGAAAGTGATGAGGGAGGCAAGAAGTACGGCCAAGGGCAGGGATGTGGGAACGAGTGTGATGCCCATGTGCCAGAAGAACTTGCCTAAGATTTCCAAAGAAAGTCCTTTGCCGATGAGTTCGTCCACATAACGCCACGTAAACTGCATCATGAAGACGAAAAGGCAGATGAAGAATGCACCGAGGAACAGGGGCAGGAATTTCTTCAGGATATATAGGTCGAGTTTCTTTATTCCAAGCATGGGGAAAGCCCTTCTTACCAAGATGCAAAAATACTGTTTTTTTTTCATCCGTGCGGTATGCGTGCGGCAAAGTCTGCGTTACTTTAGATTTTCTTAAGTCCGGACCGGACATCCGGCTTTCTCCCGTGTTTTTCCGCCGGGCCACGCAGTGGCTTTTCCGCGCCTACGGAACAGAAACAGTCATCTTCTTGCCCTAAACATTAACATTTTTAACCTTTTCCGCCGTACGGAATTGCGTAAACGGCAACTATCTTTTCGCGGAATAGTGTTTTTTCTGTCCGGAATAGGGATAAAAATTTCTACAAGCAGCCTAAAAATTTTTACATGCACATGTAGGAAAATCTTCCCTAAGGCTATTTTCGCGCGGAAGCAGGGCTTTTTGCACGAAAAAGGGACGGCCGCAGCCGCCCCTTCCTTTTCCTTATCACAAAGATACAACATTTTTCGCCCGAAAGCAAGAAGTGTTAAATCATCGCAAGTCAATTGTTAAAATCATCACCGCCTGCATTCCCGCCGGTGCGGGTTGTACATTCCGGACGGAAAGGGCGGCAGGCGGAGGCCGCCGGTACGGACGTTCAGTTCACGACCAGTTGCGGGAAATACTCCCTTAGGATTTCTTCGGCGCGGGCCAGCTGTTCCGGGGTGTTCTCCTTGGTGTCTTTCAGTGCATACTTCCAGCCTAAGGCCTCGTACTTGTGCACGCCGAGCGTGTGGTAGGGGAGCAGTTCCACGCGCTCTATCTGTTTGTATCCGCCGAAGTGCTCGCCCAGTCTGCGCAGGTCGGCCTCGGCGTCGCTCAGTCCCGGTACGAGTACATACCGCAGCCAGAACGGATGGCCTTGCGTTTCGAGCCATTCGGCCGTGCGCAAGGTCTGCGTGTTCGGGCGGCCCGTGATGTGTTGGTGGCGTTCCGTTTCGATTTCCTTGACATCCAGCAGGATGAGATCGGCCAGCCGGAAAAGCTCTTCCACGTGCCGGTTCCAGATACCGCCGTTCGTGTCGATGCAGGTGTGTATGCCGGCCTCTTTCAGGCGGCGGAAAAGCGGTATCAGGGCCTCGGCCTGTGCCGTGGGCTCGCCGCCTGAGAATGTGATGCCGCCGCGCCGGCCGAAGAAGGGCTTCATGCTGACGGCCTGTTCCAGTATGTAGTCGGCATCGGTCGGCGTGCTTTCGCCCACGGCATCTATGGTGTCGGGGTTGGCGCAGTACAGGCAGCGGAACGGACATCCCTGCAGGAAGACGACATAGCGCAGCCCGGGACCGTCGAACGTGCCCATCGACTCGTAGCTGTGCACGCGTATGGGGAGTTTGCCCGGAGTAGGTGTTGTTTCAGTCATGGTGTAAAATGTTTTTGCGGCCGGCCGGGTCGGTTTTCCGCCCGGAAACGGAAGTCCGTCCGCGGGGCGAATCGTTCCCTCCGCCGCAAAGGTTATGTTTGGGAACGAAGAGCGGACGACAGATGCCGTCCGCTTCTCCTTTTCAATATGTTTTCCGTACCGTTGTCATCACATGCGCTCGTGGAAGGAGCGGCTGATGACTTCGAGCTGGTGTTCACGGCTCAGCTTGGTGAAGTTTACGGCGTAGCCGCTGACACGTATGGTGAGCTGCGGGTACTTTTCGGGATGCTCCATGGCATCTTCGAGCATTTCGCGGTTCAGAACGTTCACGTTCAGGTGGTGTGCGCCTTTCGTGAAGTATCCGTCCATCATCGTGACGAGGTTCTCGACGCGCTCTTCGGGCGTGGGGCCGAGCGATTTCGGCACGATGGAGAATGTATTGGAGATACCGTCCTGCGAGTCACGGTAGCGCAGCTTGGCCACACTGCTCAACGAGGCGATGGCACCGTTCTTGTCGCGTCCGTGCATGGGGTTCGCGCCCGGAGCGAAGGCTACGCCCTTCGCGCGGCCGTCGGGAGTGGCTCCGGTCTTCTTGCCATACATCACGTTGGACGTGATGGTGAGGAGCGAGAGCGTGGGACGTGCGTTCTTGTAGACGGGCAGCTTCTTGAGTTCCTCGCTGAAGAAGTAAACCAAGTCCACACCGAGGTGGTCTACGCGGTCGTCGTTGTTGCCGAAGCAGGGGAAATCGCCCTCTATGTCGAACCTGTCGGTCACTCCCATCTCGTTGCGATGGGCGGTCACCTTGGCATACTTGATGGCCGACAGGGAATCGAGTGCGATGGACAAGCCTGCCACACCGTAAGCCAGGTTAATGCGCGGGTCAGTATCGATAAAGGCCATCTGCGCCTTCTCGTAGTAATACTTGTCGTGCATGTAGTGGATGATGTTCATGGCCTCGTTGTACACGCGGGCTATCTGGGTGAGCACCTTCTTATAGTTGGTGAGCACTTCGTCGAAGTTGAGCACGTCGCTCTTCAGGGCGGGGATGCCTTCGACCATGACCGTTCCCGTGTTCTCGCAGCGTCCGCCGTTGATGGCCAGCAACAAGGCTTTCGCCAGATTGCATCTGGCACCGAAGAACTGTATCTGACGGCCTATGTCCTGGTAGCTTACGCAGCAGGCGATGCCGTAGTCGTCCGAGTTACGTACCTCGCGCATGAGCGTGTCGTTCTCATACTGGATGGAACTCGTGTCTACCGAAACCTTTGCGCAGAAGTTCTTGAAGCCTTCGGGCAGTTCGGGGCTCCAAAGCACGGTCAGGTTGGGCTCGGGCGAAGGACCGAGGTTGTAAAGTGTCTGCAGGAAGCGGAAAGAAGTCTTCGTCACCTTCGTGCGTCCGTCGTTGAAGCGTCCGCCCAAGGATTCGGTCACCCAGGTCGGGTCGCCGGCGAAGATGTCATTATAGTTGCCCATGCGCAGATGGCGCACCATACGGAGTTTGATGACGAACTGGTCGATGAGCTCCTGGGCAAACGTCTCGTCAATAAGGCCGTGCTTCAGGTCGTGCTCGATGTAGATGTCGAGGAACGAGGAAACGTTTCCGAGTGACATGGCTGCGCCATCCTGTTCCTTGACTGCGGCGAGGTAGGCCATGTATACCCACTGCACAGCCTCTTGTGCGGTCTGCGCGGGGCGGCTCAGGTCGAGCCCGTAGTATTCTCCGAGCACCTTCATCTCTTTCAGTGCCTTGATTTGCTCGGCCACTTCCTCGCGGGTGCGGATGCGGGCTTCCGTCATCGGGCCGGTCAGTGCGGCTTTGTCGGCCTGCTTGGCCTCGATGATGCGGTCCAGTCCGTAGAGGGCGAGACGTCGGTAGTCGCCGATGATGCGTCCGCGGGCGTAGTTGTCGGGAAGTCCCGTCAGGAAGCCCAGGGAGCGGAAACGGCGTATCTCTTCGGTGTAGACGTCAAACACACCGTCGTTGTGGGTCTTGCGGTAGTTCGTGAAGATGTCCTTTACCTTCGGATTGACCTCCATGCCGTTTTCGGCACAAGCCTTTTCCACCACCTTGATGCCGCCGAAAGGCTTGATGGCACGCTTGAGGAGCATGTCGGTCTGCAGACCTACGATGATTTCGTTCTCCTTGTCGATGTAACCGGCCTTGTGCGAGGAAATGGTGGATACGGTGTCGGGGTCGAGCGCGCGGATGCCGTTGTTGGCACGTTCCTCTTCGATGGCGTCGAGGCAGACTTTCCATACGCTTAACGTGCGCTCCGTCGGTCCTTGCAGGAACGATGCGTCGCCTTCATAGGGCGTGATGTTCTTGCGGACGAAGTCGGTCACGTTAATCTCCTGGCTCCAAGGCCCGTCTATAAAGTGAGATTTCAGTTCCATAATAAAAATAGATTAAATGATACTTTTAGGACTGCAAATTTACGATTTTAATTTGAATTAACGCCATATAGGACGGATTTAAGTAGGTTATTCACTATTTACTGCCCGTGCGGATTCTGCTTCGGAGGGGGGGCGGTCAGACCTTTCGCACGGCTTCGTCTTTTTCGCGTGGGGACACTTACCCTTTTTGCCGTACAACGGATTAAATGCCGCTGTGTGTGACTGCGTTCCGATATTATATGTTAAATTTGCAGCCAATGATGTATCGGCCGGATGGCCGGAAGCGGGAAGTAAAAGTCATGGACCCTGAAAATATACTGGACATAAAGGACCGCACATCCTTCCGGCGGTGGCTCAAGGAGCATCATGTGGAGTCGCGGGAGTGCTGGATTGAAGTGAAGCGCGGCAGGACCGCGCCGGAAAATGCCTTGTGGTATCTCGATGCCGTCGAGGAGGCTTTGTGTTTCGGCTGGATAGATTCCACCTTGAAGCATGTCGGCGGACGCACGCTGCAGCGTTTCGGTCCGAGAAGGCGTGCGGGAAAATGGTCGGAGCTGAACAAGGAACGTTGCCGCCGGCTCGAGGCGCTCGGACTGATGACCGACAGTGGCCGTGCGGCATGTCCGGATTTGCGGCAGCCGTTTGTGATACCTTCTGAAATACTTGACCGCTTCGTGGCCAATGAAACGGCATGGCGGAACTTCAGAAAATTCCCTCCGCTCTATCAAAGGGTGAGGATAGATACGGTCTTTACTAAGAAATCCTGTCCCGAACTGTTCGACGCGCGGTTGAAGAAACTCATAGAAGCCAGTGAAAGGGGCGAGATGATAGGAGAATGGAATGATTACGGCCGGTTGTCCGGTTATTGAATACGGAAATGGTTTCGGACGTGCCGGGATGTTGCGCGAAGAAACAATCAAGAAATGTTTTCCCCGTGGATGAAATGATGAATAAGGAAGAAAATCTGAAAGAAAATACCGCCAAAGGGTTCTTCTGGGCGGCGTGCAGCAACGGGACCCAGCAGCTGGTCACGCTGCTCGTGGGCATCGTGCTGGCGAGGTTGCTCGATGTGGCCGATTACGGTATGGTAGCCATGCTCAGCGTGTTTTCCGTATTGGCCGGCTGCCTGCAGGAGAGCGGTTTCACGAGTGCCCTGGCCGTCAGGAAGGAGGCCCGGCACGAGGACTTCAATGCTGTGTTCTGGTTCAACGTGTCCGTGGGCGCGTTGGTCTATGTCCTGTTGTTTTTCACCGTACCTTTTATCGCCGAATTCAACCATACGCCCGAGCTGACCCTGCTGGGCCGTGTCATTTTCGTTGGCTTCGTCGTGTCGAGCACGGGCACGGCCCATTCGGCCTACCTTTTCCGCAATCTGATGGTGCGCCGGCGGACGGCGGCGCAGGTGATAGCCTCGTTCGTGTCGGGGCTGACCGGCATCGGGTCGGCGTTGCTCGGGTGGGGATGCTGGAGCCTCGTCGTGATGGACCTGACATACAAGACGGTCAATACTGTCGTTCTCTGGCACTACTCTTCGTGGCGGCCTACATGGCCGGTCGATTTCCGTCCGGCTTTCGAAATGTTCGCTTTCAGCAGCCGCCTGTTGCTCACCAACGTGCTCAACACGCTCAACGGGCAGTTGTTGCAGACTTTGCTGGGGCATTTCTATCCTGCCGGCAGACTGGGACACTACTCGCAGGCCAACAAGTGGAACATGATGGGCACGCAGTTCCTGACAGGTATCATCGGAAACGTGGCGCAGCCTGTGCTGGCCCGCGTGAACGGCGAGGCCGGCAGGCAGGTCCGGATATTCAGAAAGATGTTGCGCTTCACTTCCCTGCTTTCTTTCCCGCTTCTGTTGGGACTGGCCCTGGTTGCGCCGGAATTCATCGTACTTACCATCGGTCCCAAGTGGGCGGAGTGCGTCCCATACCTGCAGACGTTGTGCGTGGGCGGGGCTTTCGTCCCGCTGTGTCAGGCCTTTTCCAATCTGATTATCAGCAAAGGCCGTTCGGATTACTTCATGGCGGCGACATGCGGCTTCTTGCTTTTACAACTTGCCGCGGTCGTGCTGCTTTACCGTGAGGGTATTCAGGCTTTGCTCTATGCAGTGGCCGGCCTGAACGTGGTGTGGACCGGCGTATGGTATGTCTTTGCGCGCCGGCTGGTACGGCTGACACCGCTACAAGTGCTTTCCGACACGCTGCCTTTCCTTTTGGCCGCACTTGCCGGCATGTCCGTTGCCGCTTTGACGGCTTCGCTCGTACCGTCCCGCCTGCTGTCCCTGGCGGTCAAGGTTGTTGTTGCCGTCATCGTGTATTGTACGGTGATGCAGTTGTCGGGAGCCGCCATCTGGCGCGAATGCGTGCAATTCGTTTCCGCACGTTTGCGGTGTAAGAATTAACATTTTTAACTTTCTCGTGCGGGATAGTGCCTCTTTTTACCGATGTTTCGTGTCCTATATGCAGGGCAAGAAAAGACTACATGGCTTTTAGGAAAAACCAAAAGGCACATAGGAAAAACTGACATAGGGATAGTTTTTACGAAAAATGGCCTGAAAGACACGAAAAAGGGACGGAAAAACTCCGTCCCTTTATTTTTGCTTTGCAAAGATACAACATTTTTTGCCTGAAAGCAAGAAGTGTTAAATTGCCGCAAGGCAAATGTTAAATGGAATACCTTTGGGAAATCCGTCCTTACTTCGTGACAAGTGCAAGCGTATCGCTGGCGATGAGAAGTTCCTCGTCGGTGGGAACGACTACGACTTTCACGCGGCTGTCGGCGGTGGAGATGATTTCTTCCTCACCGAAATTCTTGCGGTTCTTTTCTTCGTCGAGCTTGACGCCGAGGAATTCGAGCCCGCTGACGGAGTTGTAGCGGACATCCCACTGGTGCTCGCCCACACCGGCCGTGAAGACGATGACATCGACGCCTCCCATAATCGCGGCATAGGCTCCGATGTATTTCTTTATGCGGTGGGAGTACATTTCGAGGGCGAGGGCTGCGCGCTTGTTGCCGTTCTGGCTGGCAGCCTCTACTTCGCGCATGTCGCTCGATACGCCCGAGATGCCCAGCACGCCGCTCTGCTTGTTCAGCAAGTCGCTCATCTGGTCGGGAGTGAAGCCTTCTTCTTTCATGATGGCCAGTACGGCGGACGCGTCGATGTCTCCGGAGCGCGTACCCATCATCATGCCCTCGAGCGGCGTAAGGCCCATGGACGTTTCGAAGCACTTGCCGTTCTTCACGGCCGAGATGGAAGCGCCGTTGCCTATATGGCAGGTGATGATCTTCAGGTTTTCGGCCTTTTCCCCGAGGAACTCGGCCACGCGGGCCGTCACGAAGCGGTGGCTGGTGCCGTGTGCGCCCCAGCGTCTGATGTTGTTGTTCTCGTAATACTTATAGGGAACGGCATACATGTAGCACTTCTCGGGCATGGTCTGGTGGAAAGCGGTGTCGAACACGAACACCTGCGGCAGTTCGGGCAGCATCTTCTTGACGGCCTGGTAGCCTTTCAGGTGGGCGGGGCTATGGAGCGGAGCCAGGTCCATATACTGTTTCCACTCTTCGAGCATGGCGTCGGTCACAATCTGGCTTTCGGTGAAACGTCCGCCGGCCACGATGCGGTGTCCCGCCGCCGAAATCTCGTCCAAGCTCTTGATGGCACCGTGTACCGGGTCGAGCAGTGTGTCGAACATCAGTTTGATGCCTTCAGTGTGGGTGGGACAGGGCGATTCGATAATCTTGGTTTCACCGTCAATCTTGGTTTTGAGGAACGAACCCTCGAGTCCGATTTTCTCGATGCCGCCTGCGGCCAGCACAGACTTGTCGTCCATCTCATAAAGTTTGTACTTGATGGAACTGCTGCCGCAATTGATGACTAATATCTTCATGGTTTGTTTTATGTATGAGTTTTGAAATGATTCGTATGCCGTTAAAACGATTGCAAAATTACTGCAATTTTTTTATTCTGAGGCCACTTCGCCTGTATTCTTCGGTAAATATATTCGGCCGAAGGCAGTGAAGTGCGTTGCAGGTCTGTTTCCGTCCCGATTTCCATTCCCATGATGTAGTCGTTCATGAAGAAACCGTTCCCGATGTCGAAGTCGCCCGAGCGCAGGCAGGTCATGCCCATCCGTTCATAGAACCGGCGTGCACTGTTGTGGCGGTTCACGTTCAGCTCCATGCGGCAGGGCGACGGGTGTACCCGCCTGATGTGCTCTAGGGCCGTTCCGAAAAGGTAGTGTCCCAGACCTATACCTTGGAAGTCGGGGCTGAGGTAGATTTTTTGCAGGTGGAACAGGTCTTCCTCCTGTCTTTCTATGGAGACATAGCCGCAGGGGCGGCCGTTGAAGAGGGCCAGAAAGAAAACCTGCCCTTCCTCGCCCATCTGTCGCCGCAGGCTTTCTTCCGAATACATCCATTCCATCATGTAAGCCAGTTGTTCCGGTGACAGAATGTCCCGGTAAGTGGCGGGGAAGGCACGTCGTGCGATGGCTCTGATGATGTCGATGTCCGCAACGCCGGCCCGGCGTCTCGAGATGACTATCTTTTCGTTTCCTTCGTCGTTTTTCATGTGGCTGTGTGCAGTTTAGATTTGTTTGTTTCTCCATTTCCCGTAGCGCATGTACGTCCAGGAGAGGGCTATCGCCATGACGCTGTAAACGTATTCGCTCATCCAGCATACGGCCAGCGAGGCACGCATACTGAAGATGACGATGCCGACGAATATCATATAGACAAGGAGTGATATGAACTCGAAACAGAGGGCCATCCGCGTGTTCCCCGTTCCCGATACGGCATGGAAGTAAATCTGTGCGGGAATGGTGAGCGCGTAAGAGCCGATCAGTACGAACAACGGCGCACGCCCGGCCTCGATGAGTGCGGTTTCGTTGGTGAAGAGCGCCAGTACGCTTTCGTTGAACAGGGCCGTGAGGAGCAATACAGGGGTAAGCAGGAAGAAACCGAGGCGTATGGTGCGGCGCAACATGGGCAGCACGGAGTCCGCCTCACCTTGTCCCATGAGGTTGCTGACCAATGTCGTCGCGGTGGAGGACAGGGCGATGACTGTCATGAAGAAGACGGACGAGATGTTGCGGATGACGTTCGTGACCGCCAGTTCGCGCTCGCCCAGATGCTCGATGGCCAAAAAGAAGATGAACCAGGTGCTCAGCGAGATGAAGTCCTGAATCATGGTCCACACGCTGATGCCGAGTATGCGTCCGAGCAGGTGTCCCTTGAACTGCGGCCGTCGGTCCAGTCCGTACTTCCGGTAGTCCGTGTGCCGGCAGGTATAGATGATGAAGAAGAGCATGGAGACACCTTCAGCCAATACGCTGCCCATTGCCGCACCGGCAATGCCGAATGACGGCAGTCCGCATTTCCCGAAAATAAGGATATAATTGAACAGGATGTTGCTTGTCACCATCACGACCGAGTTGAACGTGAGCATCCGCGTGTTGGTGGTGGCGATGTAGAACGAACGGAACATGATGGCCACGTAAGCGAAGAAGAAACCGAACACGCGCCAGCGCAGATAGCTGACCGCCGCCGTGCCGACGGCTTCCGACGAGACGATATGCCGCAGCAAGGACGGCGCGAGTGTGGTGGTCAGCACCGCGAGGACCGTGGCCAGTAACAGCAGAAAGGCCAGACTGTGGTGGAAGATGGTTCCCACCGCCGGATAATTGCCTTCGCCGTTGCGCCGCCCCATGAGAATTTGCGCGCCCGTGCTGAAGCCCAGACCTATCATGAATATGGCGATGTAGAATGTGGCGCCTATGGCCGACGCTCCCAGTTCCACCTCGCCGACACGTCCGAGAAAGGCCGCGTCGGTGATACCCACAAGCTGCTCCATGAGCGCACTCACGAGGATGGGATAGGCAATCTGCCAGATTTGTCCGTAGGTGAATTTCTTGATGGCCATGTTGTCTGTTCAGCGCCTGCAAAGATACAAAGAATCCTTCAGATACAAGGGTTTCTCATGCCCGCTCCGTTCTTATTTAGGGGACATGCGGCGGAAGAAGAACGGGAATGGGCCGTCGGTCATACCTTCAGGAAAATCCTGTTGCGGTAGAGAATGTACAGGAAAAGCCAGCAAACGGTGATGTAGCCTATGGAGGAAAGCAGGTAGTGCATGTTTTCCGGGAACAGGCGTATTGTACCGCCGAATATCGCGGTGGACGTGGCGTTGAAGTCGATGAATACCTGTGCCAGGTAGATGGTGATGGAATTGACGCCGATGATACGGAAGAAGAAGGTCCACCTTTTCCAGCCCAGAACGTCGATGACCCAATAGAACAGGGCAAACAGCCCCATCGACAAGCCGCCTGCGACGCAGACGAACGAGCTGGTCCACAAGTTCTTGTTCACAGGCATCGCCCCGTCCCATATCCAGCCGACGGCAAGCAACGCCACGGCAGCAATACCCATGGCCAATGCCGTCCGATGACCGCTTCCGGGCCGTGCCGACCGGATATATCCGCCCGTCAGGATGCCCAGGATGGCGGTCGTGACGGCCGGTAGCGTGGACAACAGGCCTTCCGGGTCGTGTGTCCCGAGGTGTAAGCGCCCCGGCAACAGCAACCGGTCGATTTGTCCTGCGAGCGAGCCTTCCATGGTGTAGGCCCCGCCGGGCGTTGCCGGAAATGCAGCCAGCAGTATCCAGTATCCCAACAGCAGGGCCACGCCGCAGAGCGCAAGGTTACGGCGGTTCAGGAACACGCTCAGCAGTGCCGCGAACATCCAGGCCAGTCCGATGCGCCCCAACACGCTGGCATAGCGCAGTTCGTCAAACCGGAACTGCAGCAGACCGTTATAGACAACGCCGAGCAACACGAGCGTAAGGCCGCGGCGCACGATGCGCCGGCAGATTTCCCCGTCGGTCTTTCCCGCCGAACGCTGTTTTGCGACGGAGAAAGGGAAGGAAACGCCGGCCATGAACAGGAATAACGGAAAAATCAGGTCGGTGAAGGTGAATCCGTCCCAGGCGGCGTGCCCCATTTGTCCGGCCCACGTCTCGAAAACCGTCCCCGGAAGCAACGCTCCGAGCGCCCAAAACATGGCGTCGCCGCCCATGATGAAAAACATGTCGAAGCCCCGCAGCGTGTCAAGCGATTGCAGGCGGCCTTTGGTGGTAGTTTCCATTCTTTATATATATAATAAGGTGTGATGATGGTCTGCGGCGTGGTTTGCCGGAACCGGACGGAAGATGCGGAAAGCCGCCGATCGACACGAAACCGTGTGCGGTCGGCGGCTTTTTTGCTTGTCGCGGACGGCCGTATGGCCGGTTGCTTATTTCTTTTTGGCGGACAGCGCCTTTGTCATCTGCTTGCGGGCCTTGGCCACGGCCTTGTCGTAGGCTGCCTGTGCCTTTTTGGCGGAAGCGGCATCGGCTTTCTTCACACTGTCGTAGAGTGCCCACAGATTGTTGGCCTTGACGGCATCCTTCTGTGCGGCGGTGTAAGCGGCGGCAGCGTTTTCGACAGCCTTTTCCTCATCGGCGGGAGCGTAGGCGTGCTTGTAGCCCTTCACGTCGTTCCAGTGTCCGCGCGTGAAGTCGGGGAAAGTGACGGCGGCGCAGTTGTTGTCCATCGAGAGCGTACCGAGCTCGGCCAGACAACACCATTCGGCCAGGTCATAAACGTCCATGTCGAGCGGCAGACCGTTCTGCAGGCAGTAGACCATACGGGCATCCATGAAGAAGTCCATACCACCGTGTCCACCCACCTTGGCAGCCATTTCGCCGTACTTCTTGATAATCGGGTGACGGTATTTCTCGCGCAGCGCATTCATCTCTTCGGCCGGCATGAAACCGTGAGAGCTGAGGTTGTCCACTTTCGGCGCGTGTCCGGTAGCCTTGAGCTGGGCGGCGTCTACGGCAATGCCTTCGACGGGATACTTGTTGGCGAAGCCTTTCGTACCGGTGAGCTGGTACAGGCGGTTGTAAGGCTGCGGGTTCATCACGTTGTGCTGTATTTCGACCACCTTGCCGTTAGCGGTGCGCATGAGTGTGGTGGTGTGGTCGCCGTTGCGGTATTCCTTGCAGGGCTTTCCGGTTTTCTTCTCCACGTATTCCTTGCCGTGTACCGACTTGGTGTCCATTGCCACGAGGGTGGTGAAGCGGTCTCCGCGGTGGATGTCGAGCACCTGTGCCACAGGGCCGAGGCCGTGGGTGGCATATACGTCGCCGCGGTTCTCCTTGTTGTACTTCATACGCCAGCCGAGCTTGTCGGGGTCGTTGGACGGGTTGCTCCAGTAATAGCCCCAGAAGTCGTCAAGATTGTGGATGTAGGCACCCTGTGCGCGGATGACTTCGCCGAAGACTCCGTGCTGTGCCATGTTGAGGGCATCCAGTTCGAACCAGTCGTAGCAGCAGTTTTCGAGAATCATGCAATGCTTGCGCATCTTCTCCGAAAGGTTGATGAGTTCCCAGCATTGTTCGAGGTTCATGGCCGAAGGCACTTCGATGGCCGTGTGCTTGCCGTTCTCCAGTGCGCATTTGGCTACGGGGAAGTGGTGGTCCCAGTCGGTGGCCACGTACACCAGGTCGATGTCAGGGCGTTTGCAAAGTTCTTCGTAGCCTTTCTCGCCCGAGTAGATGTCGGCGGGCAGCAGTCCGGCCTTTTTCAGGTATCCCTGGCAGCGTTCCGCGCGTTCGGCTTCATAGTCGCACAGCGCAACAATCTCTACACCGGGGATGTAAGTGAAGCGTTCGACCGCACCGGGACCGCGCATGCCGAGGCCTACAAAGGCCACGCGCACCGTCTGTATCTTGTCGGTCTTGAGGCCGAGCACGTGTTGTTGTCCGGCCGGGCGGGCAGGCGTGTCCACTACGATGGTACCTTTGTCCCAATGCCATTTTGTCGAAGGCGAGAGCGACTGGGCCGCAGCCGGCGTGGCGCTCATGATTCCGACGGCCATGAAAGCCGCGGCTAAAACTTTGTTCAGTTTCATGGAAATAGGTTTTAGATGTTTAAGTATGTTGTTTTATCTTGTTTTTCACGGTTGTGGAGGCAAAGATAGTGCAAGCCGAGTGCAATGAGCTTGCTCAAATTGCCGAGGCGCCGCCTATCTTCTGCAAAGATAGTGCAAGTCGAGTGCAATGAGCTTGCTCAAATTGCCGAGGTGCAGCCTATCTTGGGCAAAGATAAGCAAAAAAAGTAAAAGCGAACCAAACATCCGGCAAAAAAGCCTTGTGTCGGGATGTCGCGGATGCTTTCCGCTTGATTTTCGCCCGAATATCCTCTGACCGGACAGGCGCCTTATCTGCAGGTCCTGTCCGGTCAGGGGTATTAAGAATCATATATTCTGCTTTTTTGCTTCGGCTGTTTCGTCTTATGTCCTGACGGAACGAGGCTTCCGACCGGCAGTCTCATTCCCAGCCCAGTGCGCTGGCGCCGAGTACGGCCGCCTCGCTACCGTTGAGCGATGAAACGAGCAGTTTGGCTTCGGTCTTGAAGCAGCGGAGCACATTTGCCTCGTAGGCCCTGCGGAGCGGTTCCATCAGGTAGTCGCCTGCCTTGGTCAGTCCGCCGAAGAAGATGAATGCCTCGGGCGTGTTGAAAGTGGCGAAGTCGGCGCAGGCCTCACCGAGCATCCGTCCCGTGCGTTCGAATATCTCGAGGGCCAGCTTGTCTCCCTTTTCGGCGGCGAGGAATACGTCGTAGGACGTGATGTCTGCGGGGTTCATGTCGCGCAGCGGGCTGGGTGCGGACGACTGTTCCAGCACTTCGCGTGCGGTGCGTGCCACGCCGGTGGCCGAGCAGTAGGTTTCGAGACATCCGCGTCCGCCGCAACCGCAAGGACGTGCGTTGGGCGAGCGGTCGAACTTGACGTGTCCCAGTTCACCCGCAAAACCGTCGCTGCCGTATACCACTTTGCCATCGACCACGATGCCGCTGCCAACGCCCGTGCCGAGCGTTATCATGATGAAGTTCTTCATGCCGCGTGCGGCGCCGTAGGTCATTTCTCCCATGGCGGCGGCATTGGCGTCGTTGGTGACGCGCACCGGTATGCCGAGTGCTTCTTCGAAGAGTTCGGCTATGGGTACGATGCCTTTCCATACCAGATTGGCCGCGTGCTCTATGTTTCCGGTGTAATAGTTGCCTTGTGGCGCACCGATGCCCATGCCCCTTACCTGCTCGATGCCTCCTACGAGGTCGAGTGCGGGTTGCAGCGCTTCGACGGCAGCCTTTACGTAGTCGTGTATGTCGGGATAGGCGTTTGTCTTGATGGCGGTCTGCGCTTTTATCGTGCCGCGCTGGTCTACGATTCCGAAGATAGAGTTGGTTCCGCCCATGTCAAGTCCGATGACATAAGGCTTTTCTGTATTCAGTTCCATGATAGTATGATTTAAGTGTTTTGAATTTGCTGCGTATTGTCCGACAAATTTATAGATTATATTTCAATTCGCTTGATTCGCAGGGAGATTTTTTTGTCCGTGCCGCCTTTTGCCTGTACCGGTAACGGTCTTCCGGAGCTGCCGGAAGTGTCTTTCCGGCCTCGTCGTCGCGGTGCCGTCGCGTTCCGGCCGGTCGTCCGAAGAGGATCCGGCGACGATTTTAACAATTGCCTTGCGCTGATTTAACACTTCTTGCTTTTGGGCGAAAAATGTTGTATCTTTGTGATAAGGAAAAGGAAGGGACGGCCGTGGCCGCCCCTTTTTCGTGCAAAAAGCCCTGCTTCCGCGCAAAAATAGCCTTAGGGAAGATTTTTCTACATGTGCATGTAAAAATTTTTAGGCTGCTTGTAGAAATTTTTATCCCTATTCCGGACAGAAAAAACACTATTCCGCGAAAAGATAGTTGCCGTTTACGCAATTCCGGCCGGCGGGAAAAGTTAAAAATGTTAATGTTTTGGGGTAGAAGATGACGGTTTCAATTCCGTAGGCGCGGAAAAGCCACTGCGTGGCTGGCGGCCCAATAAGCCCAATAAGCCGTGAGCGTACAAAAAAATGATATAAAATTTCTCCTTCTCGTAAAAAAGTACGAATTTTGCACCTAAGATGGAGATTACGGCATACATAGCAAGTCTGCTCGTTTCTATGATGAAAGGAATCGTTATCGGCATGGTGGCGTCAGCTCCCATGGGGCCGGTGGGCGTTCTTTGCATTCGCCGTACGATTAAGAAGGGCCGCATTTACGGCATCGTTACGGGTGCGGGCGCCGCTCTCAGCGATATTATCTACGCATTGCTGACGGGTTTCGGCATGTCCCTTATCACGACGGTCAGTCAGCCGAGGAACATCTTTTTCATGAAGCTGATAGGTTGCGTCATGCTGCTGGCGTTCGGTGTGTACATGTATCGCACGGGGCCGCGGGCCAAGATGCGTCCGGAGTCGAATACGAAAGGGACGCTGTTTCGCAATTTCCTGACGTCGTTCATCATAACGCTTTGCAATCCGGTCATCATATTCCTTTTCCTGGCCCTGTTCAACATGATGGCACCCTTTGCCACCGCTTCCGGAAATCCGGTGGAGATGCTCGTGGGGTATAGTTCCATCGTGGTGGGCGCCATGTTGTGGTGGCTGGGGCTTACTTATGTCATCAACAAGATGAGCAGGACTTTCAGCGAGAAGGGCGTGCAGCGCATCAATCGCTTCATCGGCGTTCTGGTCATGGCGATTTCTGTCATTTATGCCGTACTGACGCTGTGTGGCATATCGGTCATCGCGACCGAGGCGTAGCGGGACTTTCTACTTGTATCCTTTGATTTCAGACCATGATAATAGCAGACAAATTGCGGAAGACGAACAGGGCGGAGTATCTGCTCTATCTGTGGCAGGTGGAAGACATCCTGCGTGTCTACGGCTGTGATGCCGAGCGGCTGAAGACCGAATATCTGTCGCGTTTCAAGGTGTCGGACGAGGTGGCCTCGGCCATGGAACAATGGTATGCCGACCTGTGTGACATGATGCACGCCGAGGGGGTGATGGAGAAAGGGCATCTGCAACTGAGCAAGAACGTCCTGCAGGAACTTTCCGACCTTCATGCCCGACTTCTGGCCTCTTCGCGCTTTCCTTATTACCGGGAGATGTATTACAAGGTATTGCCTTATGTCGTGGAACTGAGGAGTAAGGGCGGCGACAATTCCGCTTCGGAACTGGAAAGCTGTTTCGATGCCCTCTATGGCGTGTTGCTGTTGCGCCTGCAAGGCAAGAAGGTGACACCGGAAACGGAACGGGCCGCCAAAGACATCACCACGTTGCTCGGACAATTGTCCGATTATTATTTCCGTGACAGGGAGTGTCCCCTTGAACTGGACTGAGGAAACGAAGGTCCGGATTTTGGATATGCTTGTGTGCGTTTGCGACAGCACTGCCGGACACATTCCTGTGAGGGGATGCCGTTACATGGGATTTCCCTGCGGGGAGGCGGCGCATGAATGTACAAAAGAACTTTTACACATTATATATATATAGAAAAATGGATTCTGCAGAATTGTTTCGCTGGGTGCTTGAAAACCTGAACTACTGGGTCGTTACGCTTTTCATGGCGATAGAGAGCTCCTTTATTCCTTTTCCATCCGAGGTAGTGGTTCCTCCCGCCGCGTGGAAGGCCATGACGGATGACGCGATGAATATATTTCTGGTGGTGGTCTTTGCTACGATCGGTGCCGACCTGGGTGCGCTCATTAACTATTATCTTTCGCGGTGGTTGGGCCGTCCCTTGATTTACAGGTTTGCGGGTAGCCGCATCGGGCACATGCTCCTGATAGACGAGGAGAAGGTGCGCCAGGCCGAGGACTATTTCCGCGAGCATGGAGCCGCTTCGACCTTCTTCGGCCGCCTTATTCCTGCTGTCCGGCAACTCATCAGCATTCCCGCAGGCCTGGCACGCATGAAAGTGAGCACGTTCCTGCTCTATACCACCCTGGGGGCGGGAGTCTGGAACTGCATCCTTGCCTTGATTGGTTACTGCATTTATCGCTTTACCGACCTCAAGACGACCAATGACGTCTATCTGCTGGCGCAACAATACAGCCACGAAATCGGCTATGTGCTGTTGGGGCTGGCCGTTGTGGTGGTTGGCATCCTTATTTATAAAGGTGTGAGAAAATAACGGGACGATGTGGTAAAATGACGCGATGATAAAAACAGGCGGAACAGGTTCGCGCTTTTATGCCGGGCCTGTTCCGCCTGTTTTTTGCCTTGCCGCTTTTTCAGAATGCAGCCCCTTGTATCGGCTGCGTGCAGGTAGGGGAGGCTTTCCTTATTTCTTTATTTTGAAAGAAAGACTTGCGCTTTCGAGCCCGTCTGCTTTTACGGTCAGATGCAGTTCTCCGTCCGCATCGCGTCCGGCCCGGATTATGGCCAACAGCAGGCCGTTGAATGCAGGCCGTTCGGGGCTGGAAAATGCCGTGTGGCACGTGGCGTCTCCATTGTCTGTGGCTACGATTTCTCCCTTGCCGTCCAGCCGGCATGTGATGTTCATGTTGGCGGTCGGCACTATGCGGCCTTCGGCATCGGTCACGGAGACGGTGACGAACACCAAGTCGCGGCCGTCGGCCTTGATGTGCCGCTTGTCAGCCTGTAATGCCAGACGGGAAGCCGGCCCCGTGGTCTCGCGTGAGGCCTTGGCCCATTTCTTTCCATCTTTGTAGACCACTACGTCGAGACGCCCCGGTTCGTAGATGACGCTGTCCCATTGCAATCTGTACTCATATTTGCCTTTATGACGCTTGCCCAGCGAACGTCCGTTGAGGAAAAGTTCGGCTTCGTCGCCCGAGGTATAAACCTGAACCGGCGTAACTTGTCCCGTCCGCTCGGGGAAATTCCAGTGAGGCAGGATGTGCGCCATCGGGAGTTCGGGCAACCAGCGCGATTGGTACAGGTAGAAGCGGTCTTTCGGGAACCCGGCCATGTCGAAGATGCCGAAGTAACTGCTGCGCGAGGTGGGACGGTTGCGTTCCAGTTCCTCAAGTCTGGCTTTTTCGGCGGCCAGTTCTTCGGGGGTCATGGTCGCGGTGTGGTTGAGCAGTACGGAGCGGTCACTGTTAAAAGGAGTGGGCTCGCCAAGATAGTCGAAGCCCGTCCAGACAAACTCTCCGGCAACAGCAGGATATTTGTCCAGTTCCCTGAATTCATGGTCGGGAATGCTGGCCCAGCCCGGTTCGGTGACATCGTAGGAATTAACCTGATAAGGGCGTGGAAAATATTCTCCGCGCGAGCTCAGCGTAGAGGCAGACTCGCTGGTGACAACAGGCAGATGCTCATGTCCTTTTTTCTTGAAGAACTTTCCGAAAAAGTCTTCTCCTCCCTGGATTCCGGCAGGATAGTTTGTGCCGACCACGTCAAGCTGCAATTCCGTTCCGTTCATGGCGGCTACTTTCGGCCCGGATATGCCTAAGGTGACGGGACGCGTGGTGTCGTACCGCCGAACGACTTCCCGCAGGTGGGTGGCCAGTCCTTTTTGCGGTTCATACTGTTCCCGTACCTCGTTGCCCAGACTCCATAGAATGACGCTGGGGTGATTGCGGTCGCGGCATACCAGTGCGCGGATGTCCTTTTCGTGCCAATGGTCGAAGTGCTTGCTGTAATCATCTTTGTTCTTACCTATCTGCCAGCAATCAAAGGCTTCGTCCATGATGAGAAATCCCATTTCGTCGGCCAAAGCCGGCAATTCCGGCGCAGGTGGGTTGTGCGACGTACGTATGGCATTGCACCCCATCGTCTTGAGCAATGTCAGCTGGCGGCGCAGGGCTGTTTCATTGATTGCCGCGCCGAGAGCACCGAGGTCGTGGTGCATACAGACTCCTTGTATCTGTACTCTTTTCCCGTTCAGGTGGAACCCGTCGTCGGGCGTAAATGCAATGGTGCGGAATCCGAAAGGCTGGTCGTAGGTGTCACGACATATACCTTCCGCATCAAATACTTTAATCCGTGCTACATATCTGTTGCACTTCTCTATGTCCCATATGCGTGGTGTCCGCACTTCGAGTCGTATGCTGTCGGTGGCCGATGACGTTTCCTTTATGTTGAGGAGACGGCGGGCGGATGTGGCTACGGATTTTCCCGTCAGCCCGTTCCCTTTTATCAGGTGTAGGCTGACGGTGTAGCTTGCGGCGGCCGGTGATTTGGAACGGTTGTCGATGGTTACACGGATGCAGGCTGTACCTTTCTTTTCCGTCACTTCGGGTGTGGTGACAAAGACTCCCCAGTGTCCGACATGTAACGGTGCGGTGCGTACAAGGCGCACGTGGCGATAGATGCCGGCGCCGGGATACCAGCGTGAGCCGTATTGTTCCGTGTTGAGCCGTACGGCCAGCACATTGTCGCTGTCATAATGCAGATGGGGTGTGAGGTCTACGCGGAAAGAACTGTATCCGTAAGGCCGTTCACCTATTTTTATTCCGTTCAGCCATATTTCGGCATTGGCCATAGCCCCGTCGAAATCCACGTAGAAACACTCTCCGCGTTGCGACGAAGGAATCCGGAAATGCTTTCTGTACCATCCTATCCCTTGCCACGGAAGTTTTCCGGTGTATCCGTCCAGTTCGTTGCGGAAAGCACTCTCTATACCCCAATCATGCGGCAGGTCAAGGTTGCGCCAAGTGGTGTCGGTGTAAGCTGGAGAGGACGGACGCAGACAGGGTTCTTCGATAATGTTTCCGTCGGCCTGCATACCGAAGCGTGCGAAGCGCCAGTCACGGTCAAAGTCGGAAATCTCTCGTTGTGCCAAAGCCGGAGCGTTCCATTGGAGGCCTGCCAGTAGTAACAATAAAGCGAGGATAGGGGATTTGTTCATGTGAAAACTGTTTTGTTTAGCAAAATGAATACACCTATATTATATAAGGGAAAATAGTATGAGACAGTTTCTCCTATTCCGGATACGTGATAGATGTAAGGTTTATTTATGCAAATATCGTAAAAATAGCCAAGAGGCGGAATTAATACAGTCTAAACAAAAGTTAAACGGATATATTCTTCTACTTTTTCGTCGGAAGACGCGGTATTTCATGAAATCTTTTGTAAGAAAAATAAGGTTTCTTAATTCGTTTTATATCAGACTCTTCATGATTTTCTTGAAAAAAAGTTGTTATAAAGTTTGGTTTGTATGTGTTATTTGTAGTACTTTTGCACTCGCTAACGGGGAGAGCCCCTGCGGCGAATGAATAAGCGTTCAATGAAGTAATTCCATAGACAATTTAGCAGAGACGAAGAAGTACAAGGGTCAGTTATCCTTTTTTTAGGATATCGGATACCGTCAATGTAAACAGTATGACAATAGTTCGGATTCATCTTAGCTCAAGGATTTCATCATTCAGAATAAGAAAATAAGAAATATTTTACAATGAAGAGTTTGATCCTGGCTCAGGATGAACGCTAGCTACAGGCCTAACACATGCAAGTCGAGGGGCAGCATGGCAGTTGCTTGCAACTGCTGATGGCGACCGGCGCACGGGTGCGTAACGCGTATCGAACCTGCCCCTTACCCGGGGATAGTCTTGCGAAAGCAAGTTTAATATCCGATAGTATCATATTGGCGCATGCCTATATGATTAAAGATTCATCGGTAAGGGATGGCGATGCGTCCGATTAGGTAGCAGGCGGGGTAACGGCCCACCTGGCCAACGATCGGTAGGGGTTCTGAGAGGAAGGTCCCCCACACTGGAACTGAGACACGGTCCAGACTCCTACGGGAGGCAGCAGTGAGGAATATTGGTCAATGGTCGCTAGACTGAACCAGCCAAGTAGCGTGCGGGAAGAAGGCCCTCCGGGTCGTAAACCGCTTTTAGACGGGGATAAAAGGTCGCACGTGTGCGGCGTATTGCATGTACCGTCAGAAAAAGGACCGGCTAATTCCGTGCCAGCAGCCGCGGTAATACGGAAGGTCCGGGCGTTATCCGGATTTATTGGGTTTAAAGGGAGCGTAGGCGGACTTTCAAGTCAGTGGTAAAATCGTGTGGCTCAACCATACCTCGCCATTGAAACTGGAAGTCTGGAGTGCACACAGGGGTGCCGGAATTCATGGTGTAGCGGTGAAATGCTTAGATATCATGAAGAACTCCGATCGCGAAGGCAAGTGCCCGGGGTGCAACTGACGCTGAGGCTCGAAGGTGCGGGTATCGAACAGGATTAGATACCCTGGTAGTCCGCACGGTAAACGATGGATACTCGCGGTGCGCCTATATGGTGCGTCGCTTAGCGAAAGCGTTAAGTATCCCACCTGGGGAGTACGCCGGCAACGGTGAAACTCAAAGGAATTGACGGGGGCCCG
>ERZ827108.403-NODE-403-length-74414-cov-5.389502_pt1 | contig 74414 bp, 57 predicted proteins | sample MGYA00519921_ERZ827108 | MGnify/ENA primary metagenome ERZ827108 (study PRJEB31778, sample SAMEA3449258) | human gut metagenome | biome: human gut; feature: human-associated habitat; material: faeces | place: United Kingdom | collected 2010/2012 ... | reverse complement strand
ATACTTCTTATTATTCGTCAACTATAGCATATCCACGGAAATTTGGTACTGTCCCCTTTTTTCCTCCCGTCGGAGGCATTACGGTTCTCCATCTTCTCCTTCAAGGCAAGATACTCCTTCCTCTGGTCCTCAGAAACGGAGGGCTTTGTAGCCTTGGCAATCTCCATTATCCTGGACATGGAGATCGGCAGAGGCTCGGACAGACATTTGTCAAGAGTCTCCTCAAAACATACACGCGCCACCTCCTCGATGATGAAGGCGATGTCGCTGCATGTGTAGTTCTCCGTGGCCATTGCCAGCCGGCCGTAATCAACATCGGCATCGACGGGACGATTCCGCAAGGCAATCGCGAACAGTTCCCTGCGGGCCTCGTAATCCGGCAGCGACACGTATATCGACCTGTCAACACGTCCCTTTCTCATGACAGCCGGATCAATGCGGTCGGGGCGGTTGGTGGTGCATAGGCAGTACACTCCACGCTCGGCACAGTTGTTGAGCTGCGTAAGCATCTCGTTGACCTCGTTTGCCTGATTCTCGTTCATGTCGGAGTCACGCCTGGGCACTATTGCGTCGAACTCATCGAAGATAAGGATCATCGGTCCTTTCTTCTCCGCCTCGGCAAAAGTCTCGGCTATCTTCTGCTGCGCTCCGTGAATGTAGATCGAGCCTAAATCAGAGGGCCTCACCACTTTATATCTGAGGCCGGACTCTTGGGCGGCACGCTCGGCTATGAAGGTCTTTCCGCAGCCCTGTGGGCCGTACAATAACGTTGCGTTGCTGGGTTTTATACCGTATGCCTCTGCAAACTTAGGATTTCTGACAATGCGTATAAAGTCGCGACGGAAAAGAGCCTTCAGTTCGGCCATGCCGGCAACCTCGGCAAACCCACCCTTCCGTTTCGGGGATTCTGTCTTTCCTTTCTGACAGCCGTCATTCTCCTTGACTCTTCCTCTTTCTCCGGTGCATGTTTCGGAAGCGTGACAAGCATCGTCGGGTCCCGCATCGGGGAACCGGGACTGCGCCGCATTCCCGGACTCCTCCTTGACGGTATGTGCTTCAAGTTGTTTACTGCCAATCTTGCCGACAAAATCCCGGAACTTCTGAAACGTCGCATAACGGCTGGAGGGCGATGTCTCCGTAGCCTTGCGCAACACAAGGCGCGTAACGCTGCCCACATTCTTGTCCGCCAGCTTCCACACCGCTTTATGAAAGTCGGAGGGTGTCAGTTCCGCCAGATCGACAGTGCCACCTCCGATGTCTATCGTGTATGCACCTGTCTCGATCAGCGTTGGATTACCGGTAAGCATAAGAAGCAGCACCATTCCGAGCGAATAAATATCGGAGCGGAAACTGAAAATACCCTTCATCGTCTCCGGCGCACGGAAACGGGAGTCAAGCCACTTCTCATCGATGGGTGTATTGCCATTATACGAGGTCCCTATGTTAGAGAATCCGATAAGGCGCACATCCACAAGTTCGTCACCGTCATATCGCACGATGATGTTATCGGTTGATATGTTGTAATGACCCCCTCCGTTGGTAAATCTATAAGCAGCCTCCGCAATGACGCTGACAGTCTGAAAGATCCGCATCGCATCTTTCACCGGTATTGAAGTCTGACGGTTAATCTCTATTGAAAGAGAATCACCCTCTATAAATTCCTGAGCCATCCATGCGTAGCGATGGTGGCTGTAGGTGTCGATGCCGCTCTTCAGCAACCCAGGGAGTCCCTTTATCTCCCGGTTGTCCGCAGCAACCGCGAACTCCCTCATAAAGCGCACCTCCTCGATGAAGTCCGGTTGACGCTTACGCGCAGCCCTGTCTGTGGCATACATGTCGCACTTCAGGTTGAAGACCGTCAGCACCAATGTCCGACCCTCGTCGTCGGTTGCCAGATATACCTCGCGCTCACCTTCGTGATGCAGGCTCAGTTTGCGGACCACCTCGTAGCCCGCAAACCGAGTGTTATTCCGTAATATCGATGACTTGAACATGATTCTGCATATTGGAGTTAAACATTTCCTCTGTATATATCCCCTGTATATATAAGAGAACTTTAGCGGGTCTGTTCTATCTCTGGCACCACACATCCCTGCCTTCGGGACTTGTGATATAGGCGATAGCCTCCTTATGTCTTCGTTATGTCTTCGTTATGTCTTCGTTCGCGCTCTTCCGGTGACAGTTCCGCTTCTGCCTCGGGATTTGCAGCCTGTAGATGCCATACATATCGGATGCGGTTGCGGCAAACTTATGGGTTTGTATTGGTGTTATATGTTTGCGTTTATCAGCATGTGATTCAAGCCTGGCTGCGATTTACCATGCATCCATATTGAGATTGTACAACCGTTTATTTTGAGGAGGGATGAACCGGAAGGATAACAGGATTACTGGGTGGAGTGCGGCGGGACTTCTCGTCGCCATAGGGATAGTGTTCGGCGATATCGGAACGTCGCCGCTCTATGTCATGAAGGCCATTCTGAATGTCAACCCCAAGTTTGACCGTGATTATATTATCGGAGCGGTGTCGTGTGTGATATGGACGCTCACGCTTCAGACCACAATCAAGTATGTGACGGTGGCGCTCCGCGCCGACAATAACGGCGAGGGTGGCATCATGGCTCTTTTCTCATTGGTGAAAAAGACCGGGACAAGCGGATGGCCGTTCATCGTGGCCGCCATAGGAGCAAGCGCCATGCTCGCCGACGGAATAATAACACCGGCGGTTACGGTTACGTCGGCCGTGGAAGGCCTGCGTTCATTATATGTCGCGACACCGGTGGTGCCGATTGTGCTTGTGATAATTACCCTGGTGTTCTTTGTGCAGCGTTCGGGATCGTCGAGGATCGGCAGATTTTTTGGTCCGGTAATGCTCGTGTGGTTTCTGATGCTTGGCATACTCGGACTGATGAACGTGTGGAATGACCTCTCCATATTCAAGGCGTTCAATCCCTGTTATGCGGTCAGGCTGATTATTTCCAGCCCTGAATGGATGTTCATACTCGGAGCGGTGTTCCTCTGCACCACGGGTGCGGAGGCATTGTATGCCGATCTGGGGCATTGCGGCCGTTACAACATTACTTTCAGCTGGCTTTTTGTCAAGGTCATGCTCATTCTCAATTATCTCGGACAGGGCGCATGGATTCTGGCTCATGCCGGTTCTGTTGACTGTCAGGTAAATCCTTTCTACGGGATGATGCCTGCAGGCTTTCTGGGCGTAGGCATAGTCACGGCTACCGTTGCCGCCATCATTGCGAGTCAGGCGCTGATAAGCGGTGTGTTTTCCCTGATAGGCGAGGCTGTGAATCTCGATATCTGGCCAAGGATGAAGATTAACCATACGGGAAATGTCAAAGGACAGCTGTACGTTCCGGGTATCAATCTGTTTCTGTATGTGGGATGCGTCGGCACGGTGCTGCTGTTCCAGTCCTCGGGCCGCATGGAGGCCGCCTATGGGCTGGCCATTACCATAACAATGCTGACCACCACGATACTTCTGTGGCGTTACATGAGGAACATAGGGACTCCTGCGTGGCTCACAACCTCTTTTTTCATGGTGTTCTGCCTGCTCGAAGGGGCTTTCTTCGCTGCCAACATGTTCAAGTTCGTGCATGGCGGCTGGTTTACGGTCCTGATAGCCTGCGGACTGTTCTGCATAATGTTTGTCTGGAACAAAGGGCGCTCGTTCCATCGCAGCCATCTGGATTATGAATATTTCCCGGATTACATAGACATCCTCACCGCCATAAGGGATGATGCGGAGATACCCAGATATGCGTCCAATGTAGTGTACATCAGTTTTTCGCCGACAAGGAATATGGTGGAAAGCAAACTACTGTACTCGATAATAAACAAGCAGCCTAAAAGGGCCGACCATTACTGGATTATCCGCATAGAGCACACCGACATGCCCTATACGCTCGATTATTCCGTGGACACAATGGTAAAGGATGCTGTTTTTCTGGTGACTGTAAGATTCGGCTTCAAGGTGCAGCCACGGATCAACGTATTTCTGAGGCAGATTGTGGAGGATCTTGTGGCGTCCGGCGATCTTTCGCTGACAAGCAGGTATCCCTCCATGAAACGGTACGGGATAGCGGGCGACTTCCGGTTCGTGCTGATTCATCGGGTGTTCTCTCCAGCGAGCATCTGCAATGCCTATGAACGCAAGGTCTTGACTGCCTATGAGACATTGCGGCATATATCCGAGTCGGCGGAAAACGCCCTGGGCCTGGATACAAGCGTGGTCACGGTGGAAACTGTCCCATTGATCATCAGGAACGGTCCGGAAATAAGAATCAAGAGAAACCAGGAATGAATTGCGCTTTCGATCCGGGCGTAAGCATATGTCAATAAATAGTATAAAAACGGCGATACTTTACATCAACGGGGTCAACGATTGCATCGCGCTGCTGGGTCATTCCACCCGAGGACTGTCATCGTCGCTGAATATGACCGCGAATCCGTCTCCACAGATCAGTCGCGGAGGCGGTTGCGGTACTGCAACGGAGTGAGGCCGGTCTGCCTCTTGAAGATGCGGCACAGATATGACGGGTCATCGAAATGCAGCCGTTCCGATATCTCCTTTACCGTCAGATCCGTTGTGTCAAGCAGGTTCTTGACCACCAGTCCTATCTGGATGCCGATCTGCTCCTTGGCCGTGGTGCCGAAATACTTCCTGCAGATTATGTTAAGATAGTTCGACGTGATGCTTAGCCTGCCGGCATAATAGGCCACATCGTGATGCGAGGCATAATGACGCGTCAGCAAGGCGATAAAATCGTTGGCCAGAATCCATGCCCGGTTCTTGTCCGGGTTGGTGCCGAGCAGTCCCATGCGCCTCTCCACTTGGTCGGCCATGATGTGCATGAAGTTCTCCGTCTCGTTGTGCAACGTCTTGAAGACAATCGCCTCCGAGCAGTTGCCCTGTATCCACTCCAACGTCCGGAACCAGTTGGCCACCATGTCACGCAGGCCAAAGGGCAATGTAAACACCGTGGACTTGAACACGAACTCCCAGAAACGGTTGGAAGTGACCAGAAAGAAGATATCCTGTGTTTCCCGGAATCCGACGCACAGGCACACAGCCTTGAAATCGTCCGACATCTCCAACGGCACCGCGACCATGTCGAACGTCAACAGCGCCATACGGTGAGGCCGGAGAGCCAGATGCCGCGAACTGACCGAGAATTCAGCCTCTCCCTGCAGGCACAGCATGATGAGACAGCCATCAACAGTCAACGGCTGGCCACACTCCCATGTGGAGGCGACAACCTCCTGAACGGAATATGGCACGACATGATGATTATTCCGGGATTTCTTCATAATATGTGTAAAATTACCATATTTTAAGCGATTCTGCAAGATCTGTTATAATAAGTGCCATCTTTATAATGATTATTTCACCCCTTCCGGCCGAAATAATCACTAACTTTGCACCCGATTTCAGAATCAGTCATTCACCAAGGCCCTCCGGATGGCTTATGCCGACCGCGTGCGGTCCACGTCATCTTATGCTGGACACCCGGACGGTTACATACAATCCTTATGAAAACTTATGGTCTTATGTTCTGGACAACCGAGAGATGCCTTAAGATAAAACAAGAAAGATTACCGTACGAAATGAACAGAGATAAACTTGATTTCGGGAACGGCAAGATCAAGAGCCTTTTCCGCGCCATGTTTTTCCCGACGCTTGTCGGCATGGCATTCAACTCGATACTCAACATCTGCGACGGGATGTTCGTGGGCCATGGCGTAGGCAGCAACGCCCTGGCGGCCATCAACATCGTGGCGCCGCTGTTCCTGATATGCACCGGCATCGGCCTGACGTTCGGCATCGGTGCCTCCGTGATCGGCGGCATCCGACTGGCCGAGGGTAACGTCAAGGCAGCACGCATCATCATGACACAGGCGTACATAGCGGGAGCCGTGATCTTCGGTATCGTCATACTGATATCCCTCCTCTTCACCCGTCCGGTACTGTATGCCCTGGGATGCAGCGAGCCGCTGGAGCAATACGCCACCGACTATCTGCTGTGGCTGCTCCCCGGACTGGTCTTCTTCTACCTGCAGTGCGCCGGCATGATGCTGATACGTCTCGATGGCTCGCCAAGATACGCGATGGCCGTCCAGATTGTAGCCGCCGTGCTCAACATCTTCCTGGACTGGTACATGGTGTTCCCCATGGCCATGGGAATCAAGGGAGCGTCCATCGCCACCTCAATCAGCTGCATAGTGGCCGGACTCATGGTGCTGTGCTACTTCATATTCTTCTCCGAGAAACTGAAGTTCTACCGGCTAAGGATGACCGTCAAATCGCTGCGGCTCTCGCTGCGCAACGTGGGATATATGGCCAAGATCGGACTCGCCACCTTCATCGCCGAGCTTGCCATCGGCGTGACGATGGTGACCGGGAACTTTACCTTCCTGGAATACCTTGGCGAAGCCGGAGTGGCCGCCTACAGCGTGGGATGTTACCTGTTTCCGCTGATATTCTCCATCAGCAACGCCGTGGCACAGTCGTCGCAGCCGATAATCAGTTACAATTACGGTGCCGGGAATATGGACCGTGTGCGTCAGGCCCTGCATGTGGCCATCATCACGGCCTGCGTCTGCGGTATCGTCATCTCGGCGGGAATGTGGATCGGGTCGCCGGCATTGGCCGGGATATTCCTTGATTCCTCCGACCCCGCATACGCGCTTGCGCGGCAGGGACTCCCCCTGCTGGGAGTCTGCGCCGTATTCTTCGCCATGAACATCACGTTCATCGGCTATTACCAGAGCTGCGAGCAGGCCACGCGCTCCATCTGCTATATGCTGCTGCGCGGAGTGGTCTTTGTGGTGCCCGGATTCTTCATCCTACCAAGTCTGATTGGCGTACCCGGACTGTGGCTGGCCATACCGCTAGCAGAGGCGTTTACCTTGACCGTCATAGCCCTGGCATTCGTATGGCAACGCAGGAACCGCATCAAACGCATGGTCGTACTATAAGTACATACGCACATCGAGGCCGGACCACCGGAGGTCCGGCCTTTTTCTTTACCGCCGGGGCAAGTCATCCGGCGCGCACCGCCGTCAGAACTTGAACTGCAGACGGAGGTTGATCATGTTGACATGGCGGTCGGGGCATACGGAACTGCCGTGCACATAGCTGTAACGGTATCCCAGACGAGCCAGCAGATACTTGTTGAAGTAGTAGTTGAGGGTAACGGAATAATCATTGCTTATGCCGCCGCGGATATCCTTGTAACTTCCGTTCACATAGTCGTAGCCGGCCACGATCTCCAGAGTCTTGTTGCTCGGAGTGGCTATACCGGCGTCGCCCATAGAATACTTATACTGGGACTCGCCGAGCACCAGGCAGCGGAGCCATGCGTAGCACCCCTGGGCCTGATAGTGGGGCATTCCAACGCGGTTCACGTTCATATAGTAGTATTGCGACTCCAAGGCCACGCGGTCCTTGCTCAGGACCAGCTCCGGACTCAGTTTGAACTGATTGCCGGCGTTGTCGACTGTCGCTCCGATCATCTTGACCTTGACCACACGGGTGGGGAAATTGGAGCCGAACGTGAAGGAGCCGGGCTGCGACACTCCGTCCACACGCTTGTGTGTAGGGCTCTGGTACCATGCGCTGACGCCTACCTGGGCTATCCTGCCGGTCTCGGCGATGGGACGCCATACGAACCGGCCCAGACCGCCCACGCTGACACGTGTAATCTTGTCCTCCGTGATGTTGGCGCTGTTGCCGAACACCGCGCTGACGCCCATGAAGAAACGAGGCTTGTTCAGGTTGTACATCACGCCGATGTTACGGCCCGTGCCAGCCACATAGTTGTCGATGGCCGGAGCCTCCATGGCGCACTTGAACGAACTGGAGGTAGAGGCCTGAAGGCCGAACTGATGCACGAAGTAACCGGCGCGTATCAGGTTCTCGTCATTGAACTTGTACTGGATGAACACATCCTTCATGCTGAGCTTGAAGTAACCGAATCCCACGTCGATCTTGCCGCTCCAGTTGCCGTAGGATGCGCTGACACCCACACGGAGGTCGGGCAGCGCCACACCGTCGGTGAAGCCGTTGCCGTCAGGAAAATATACCGCTCCGTCGGCCAGGATACGGCCTATGGGCTTTATACTGAACTTGGGCTTCTCGGCATTTACAGTGGTCTGGGCCACGACCTGGGCCGGAGCTTCCGATACCATGGGAGCCTCGATGGCCGTTGCCGATTCGGTTCCGGCCGGCTCGGGATTCTCGATTTCGTTGGCGTATAGCGGCACCGATACCAGGGTGCATAACGCGATGGAGCTTAATAATTGAGTTTTCATAGCTTCCTTTGCTTTGTGGGACGAGCAGATGGCGCACGCCCGGTGAAACATTGTGTTTATAAAAAGAAGCAACGGGATTACATCATTCCAACACAAAGGCAGAATGAATGGTTTAATAATATTTCAAAATTATTAAATTTTTGTAAAACTTATCTAATAGATGATTGTTCAAAATAGTGAGCAATCGAGATTACAAGACTACAGGCATCGGCTAATGCCGAAGGCAACAAGTTCAAACCTTAAAAATACAATATCGACATTATGAGAAGCAAGATCTTACCGTTATGTATGGCTCTGGCCGCCTTATTGGCCGCACCGGCAGTCAGCAACGCCCAGGCACGGCGCAGCCAGGAATTCAAAGACAAATACAAGCTTCAGGAAGCCGTGGTTCTGAGCCGTCACAACATCCGCGCCCCTTTGTCCGACGCCAAGAGCGCTTTGGGACGCATGACGCCGCACAAGTGGCACAAATGGGGTGCCGGAAAGTCGGAACTGACCAGTCGCGGCGGCGCGCTGGAGACCATGATGGGCCAGTATTTCCGCAACTGGGCTGTAGACGCCGGCCTGTTCCCCGAGAACTGCCTTCCCACCGCCAACGACGTGAACGTCATTGCCAACTCAATGCAACGCTGCATCGCGACGGCACAGTACTTCACCTCCGGCTTCATGCCCGTGGGAGGCGTACGCGTGAACCACCGCTTCAACCCCAGCCAGATGGACCCGCTGTTCAACCCGCAGCTCACCAAGGCAGGCCCTAAGTTCAAGGAGGAAGCCCTGCGCCAGATGCATGCCAAGGGAGGCAAGAAGGGGATGCGTGGAGTGAATGAGAAACTTACGCCCAACTACAAGTTGATGAACAAGGTGCTGGATCTGGACAAGAGCCAGATGGCCACCGACAAGGACCCCGCATTGCAGGGTCTGCAGAACTACGATACCGAGATCGTTCTGGAGCAGTGGCAGGAACCGCACTTCGCGAAGGGATCGGCACTGCAGGACTACAACGGCGCCAGCGACGCCATGATCCTGCAGTACTACGAGACTCCCGATACCCTGACGGCAACATTCGGCCACGACCTGAGCCGCAAGGATGTGGAGAAACTGGCCCAGATCAAGGATACCTATCAGGACGTGCTGTTCACCGCCCCGATCGTGGCAGCCAACGTGGCCAACCCACTGATCCAGTATATGTACGACGAGCTGCGCTCCCCCAACCGCAAGTTCACATTCCTGGTGGGTCATGACAGCAACATCGGCTCAGTGGCCACCGCACTGGGAGTGGAGGACTATGAACTGCCCGGCACAATCGAGAAGAAGACCCCCATCGGCTGCAAACTGGTGGTGGAGAAGTTCATGGGTGCCGACGGCCAGGAGTATGCCGACGTCAACCTGGTTTACCAGAATGTTGACCAACTGCGCGACATGGAGTTGCTGGACCTGGACAATCCTCCGATGATCTATCCCCTGACGCTGACAGGACTTGAGAAGAACGCCGACGGCCTGTACAGGCTGGCCGACGTGGAGGCCCGCTTCGCCGAGGCCCTCGCCGCCTACGACGCAATGGACTGACGCTTTTATTCACTATTCGATAATTACGGAACGCCGGACCGCTTACACAGCAGTCAGGCGTTCTCACATTATGTAGGATAATCCTAATCCTTTGCGGTACCGCGCTCGTAAGATATGAAGTAATGGAAGTCAGGACGGGTACCACCCTCGACAGGAAGCACCTTTAGACTACCGGCCGGCGCGACAGCCAGGAAATGCGCGAGTCCGATACCCAAGTCCAGAGCCGCGAAACGGTTGGTGTCGGCCGTGAAGAAATCGATGCCGCTGTCGGTTTCCACAGCACGCCACTCCTGACGGTTCGTAGCCGAAGGAGCCAGACGCATCATCTCCAGCGCATTGCGATAGACCGACCGAGGCTTGACCTGGAACATACTGTCGAACGGCTTACGCGACAGGGCATTGGACATCCGGGCCATCAGCCTGCCGGTAAATGACTCCTTAGGCGCCGGATTACCGAATGCGATCACCGCATCCACGCGCTCGTCCGGAGCCGGTTTGACCAGTTCCCCGACCGTTCCACGCGAGAAGGTGCCGCCCAGCCAAACCGTCCCGATGCCGCGCCTGGTCAGTTCCAGCACCAGCCTCTCCCCCACGATCCCGGCATTGACAGCCTCCAATCCAGAGTCCTCGGATTTCCCTTTCTCCGGCATTTCACACTTATGCACCACGGCCACGAAATATCCCGCATTGCGCACCACGCCATATGTCCCCACCTTGCCGTCCAGTTTCCGTTCCAGCAGCACCAGCCGACACCCGCACCCCGGCAGAGCCTGCGGCTGTCCGTTGATGTATTCCTGTACGAACTCCAGCACCTCAGCCGCGACCGGCGACGTCTCAAACGTCCTGACCGACCGTCGCACCCGAATCGCCCCCTCAACCGTCAACATAAACTACATACGGCTGTAGTTGGAACCGCAACTGCTGGAGCAGCCACAAGAACCATTCTGACTGAAGTTTGAGCCACAACTGTTTGAGCATGCGCAAGCATCTATCTCATTCGACTTGTAAATCACATTAAATTGAACTCCATCGATTACAATCGGTCTGATATTGCTGTCAACATCAATCTGATCGATGATGGACTCAATGCTTTTGTCTATTTCTGTTAATGTCTTTTCCATTATTGTATATTTATATTTTAACGACCTGCAACAACTTATCAATTTGCTCACGCGTCTGATTATCGTTTTCAGCAATAGCCTTCCTGTAACGGTAAGCGCAGTTCTGAAAATAGAGAATCTTGAACGAAGCGCAAACGAACGGATCTTGCTGCGCAACGTCATTGCTGTTCATAAAATTCATCCCGTAACAATGCGGGCACAGATTGCCGAGACTGCACTTTCGGCACGTCTCGTTTTGAAATCTGCCATGATCGGTAAAGTCTATTTTCTGTCCCGCTATTACCGTCTTTTCATCGCATGATATAGGCGAGAACAAATGGCACGCATACCGTGATCCATTCGTGTCTATACATGTCAAACTCTCACCGCAACCGCAGTTCTTGACCTTACCCGAATCTCGCCCGATATCAAAGATGTCGAGCCGAAACGTAGAACAAGGTGTAAGTTCAGGATTGGCAAGATAGAAATCCATCAATTCCTGAAGTTGTTGTTTCAGAATTGACAGATGATTACTGTTCCATCCAATTTTCGCACCGCATGCCAGATCAACCATAATGTTGCCAAATCCCTTGTCATGCAGAAACCTAACCCCCTCGGCAAAACTTCTAAGGGAGTATGGCGAGACCGTCATCTTGACAGCCTGCATCGGCCAGTTGGTGGCGAAATAATTCAGATTAACTGATGCGAACGATTCACTGCGATTCAGGTTCTGCATCCTGGAAGTGCCGTCGAAACTCAATCCCAATGTGATGCGATGTCTGTTCCTGCTGAACCACTCCATCATCTCATCGTTCAGGAGCGTGCCGTTGGTCACCACGAACACATTGCCGAGTCTCTGTGACATTGGAGTGGACCAGAGCCAATCCGAAACCTCCCTGATGGCATCAAATTCCATAAGCGGCTCACCTCCCATAAACTGTACCTCAAAATCATCATATTCACTATCCGGCTCAGCCACACACTCTGAGATATAGCGCATGGCATCGGTAGCCGACATCACCTTGTGGTCAGTCTTAGGCTCATAACAATAACTGCAACGCAGGTTGCAGTTATATGTCAAGAGCAGCATTATGGTCTTTGTCATCAAGATCGGCAGTTTAGAATTTATAATCGCAGCGAGTGCATTTTTCAGCCGATTTTGCGACCGTCATGCCACACACAGGACATACTTTTCCTTCCGATTCAGTCAGGATACGCTCATACTCGCCGCTCTCAACCCATTTTACAAGTTCGGCTGCACGGAATACGGTCCAAGGATGATCCTCATCGATAATGTCCATCAGTTTGAACAGATTGTCGGTGGTACTACCGTACTTGTCCTCGAACTCCTTGGCCTGCTGCCTGAACCCATCGACAGACGCATGCTGATAGTAACGCTCCGGGAGTCCAGACATCTTCATAATCGCCGAAAGCGAAGCATCCAGATTCTGACATGCCAGCAGTCCGGCACGGTCGGCTGTAAATTCCGACATACGGTTCCAGTACCGCAGAGCCGCTATCATCGAGGAAACCGCCAACGGTCCGACACCCGGAATAAGCGACGCAGCCTGTCCCAGATATGCGGACGCCAGATGATAGAGTACATGACCACTCTTGATATGTCCAGATTCGTGGCCGATGACAAATTTCAACTCATCATCGTTCAGTTTGTCGGCAGCTCCAGACGACAGCACAATAAACGAATCGTTCTGGCAGCCCGTAGTGTAGGCGTTGATGTAGTAATCCTGCTGAGCATATACCTCAGGATACGAAGCGATACTCAACGTCTCGAACGTCTCGCGGCACAAGCGATACAGGTCGGGACAGGCATCCTGCGTAATATGGAAATTGCTGCCGCAAAGCGCAATCATGCTTTGGCGTATCACCGACCATTTCATGATGAACTCCACTGCCTTCGGGAGCAACGGAATACTCTTCACAACCGAAAGAGCCTTCTTGTCGAACGGATGTTCGTATGACCTGGCATCAAGATTTACTAATTTCTGTGTCATCTTGTTATAATGTTGTTTTTAATTGCGAAAACAGGTTATGTCAGCAATGCCATCCTCAGATGAACAACACCGGAGTCAGTCGCTATGTGTTGGAGAACTCACATTTGCTGATCATATACATGTTTTCGTTATGATTTAGTTTTTTGTACTGTTCCTCCATTTTACCGAGAGCAGTCTCAAGTTTGTTCAAATCGATTGTACCCATTCGTTTCAGCAGATACATCGCCGTAAATATCGCACCGGCGACCATCACTCCTGCCGCAGCGACGGCCAATGCCGCGAGTCCAAATAGATTCTTCTTTTTCCAGAGCAACCCACCCTTCTTCTCCTCTCTTTTCGAAGCCAATGTCTTAGCCATGGCAAAGCGAAGTATGTGGTAGGCGAGCATCTCGCAATTTTGGGGCGAGTATTTTCTGTCGACAATCCGATACCAGCTATAGGGAATCACCATTCTTCCCAGCATCATGCGAGAATCCGGATTGATCATCGTCAGTTCATCTGATGATTTGACTTCACCGGTGGCAAGCATTACAGGACCATTCCCGTCCTGGTCAACGTAACTGCAACGTCTCGGCGATCCCTGATCAATAGCGATATACCCCTTGCGATGTGCGGAAAACTCTAGATTGCCACATGTCTGAACCGGTAAAACACCTATCTCGATATTCTTGTAACCCTTCAGGTTCGTCAGCACTGTATCGTAGTCCTCCATGACTCGTTCCACTATCTCACCGAAACGTCCTTCATGAAGCCACTTCTCACACTTTATCGGCGCGAAGATTATCTGTCTGGCTACTTTACCCTCCTCATTATTAACCGCCGACAGGGCGGTCTGAATCTCGGCTATCCTGTTCTGTTTCTTATTGACCGAATCACGGCACAATCGGTTATGCTCGTTTTTCACTTCCATCAAGAACGGCGTATCGATGGCTATGAGAATAATATCGTACGACTTGACTTTTTCCTCAAGTTCCGTCTTACGGGAATTGTCCAGTTCCAGAAATTCGCCGTTACCGTCAGTGAACACAATCGTGGTCTTCCCCGTGCTATCAGGCACTGATATGTCTATACGGTAATCCTTGAACTTATTTGTGCTGTCTATATCGGGTGATATCTCATTGCCACCGGCTTGCTGAACCAACGCCTGCATGGTCACGATTTTTTGAGCAAGCGTTTTTTCACCAGGCTCGTAATCCGTCTTGTCCACAGCATTGAGTATGCCCGAAAACGAACCCTTCGTCATCGAGTTGACAAGGCTTGCAAGCAGGGTAGACTTACCTGCCCTGCGTGCGCCCACCATCAATACGTTGATCGTTGCTTCCTGTGACATTTCCTGTTATCTATGATTGAACCACCTTGCCTTTATGAATATGAGACTTCTCCATGAAAAGGTTCACACGGATTAGGAGATTGCTGATATCAATTTAGTCTTTCAGGAACCATAGCCACGCGGCGGCTATGCAAAGGGCAATGACTCCACCTCCGATAATGGCATAGGTCATGACATTGCGCTTCTTAATCTCGGATTCTTCCGCAAATGAATCGATTTCCACCTTCTTGGTGACAGCGGCTTCTTTCTGTTTCGCTTTTTCGGTTTTGATTTCTTCCTTCTTATCAGTTGTTTTTTCTTCAACCTGATCCGGATTTTCTTTTTGATCTTTCTGGACAACCTTATCCTCGTCAGCCGATTTCGTATCCTTCCTCTCAAGGTCCTCTATCGACCGAGGCTCGATCTGGGGAGCATCTATTACGGATATGTTTGCATTCTCAAGCCCTAATTTTGAAATCAGTTCAGTGGCTCTTCCCTGCATTGTCGTGGATAGAATACCGTTCCTTGCACCTGACATAAGATCCACCGTTTTGCCTCCGCGGGTCATGAAAGATGGCACCACATCCGCTATCCCAGCCAACCAATCAGTCATTTTCTTGCACTCAAAGCACAAACCGTTATATAACGGCTCATAATGGAACAGAGGACCAAATGCCATGTCCGCCACAGTCTCGTCCTGCAGCAGACATGCCGCAGCCGAAGCCAATTGACGTCCATCGGACAGATCGCCCACCAGTTCCAGTACGAATGGTATGCTCCGGCCGCTCTCATCCTTCTCACTCCCCATGACGTCACGGACAATCAATACGCTTTTTCCGTTGAAATTGCGCGAGAAGAACACCCTGTAACCGCCATTGTATACGATGCGTGACAGTCCGCGAGGCATCTTCTCCGTCTCTCCTTCGCCTCCTATTATCCTTATCTTGGGCAAACCCTGTTTTTCCGGATCTACATCTATCTCCGCTTCCACCAACGGCAGATAGTAATTGCACGTTGCCGAATCAGCCTGTGACCCGACCAGCATGTCCTTGAATCCACCGTAGGAATAGTATGCATAGTATTTTATCATAGGTTTCTCTTTGTATTAAGCGACAATCTCAGAAAGTGCGCTTGATGTATTTGATATTATCGACGTCCTCCTTTATCAACCCTGCATTCCGCAATTGATTCAGGCGGTCATCGAGTTCTTCCTTTGCGATTGTACCGAATATCATACCAAACAACATTCCCAACAATCCTCCGAAGGCGCCCTTCTTGAACTTATTGAGCATGAACTGGAGAATGTGAAGCGGAATCTGGTCGCAGTTGGTCGGAGCATACAGTTCCTTGCTCGTTGCCTTGTCGTTTATTATGAACCAGGAATAAGGACGCATTAATTTCCCTGTTATCACTGCCAAAGGATCGATGTTGATTTTATCATTTTCTGTCAGGAATCTGATTGATCCATCACCAAGACGAGCAATTCCTTCTGCCTCTTTCTTACATTTCACCGGGGGATTCTCCGAGATAATGGTCGGATCCGAATGTTCAAAGAACAGGATATTGCCGGCGGTCTCGATAGGCAGGATACAGATGTTGACCAGTTTGTATGCCTTAAGAGCCGTCAGCATCGTATCGTACATCTTCTCCACTCTGGCAACCACCTGATCCATTTTCCCTTCCTTTATCCACTTCTCGCATTTGATAGGGCAAAGCATAACAAGTTTCTCGGAATCCTCGCTTACATGAGTCATATAGTCCTGAATGCCGTTAATGGCGTTTGTTGCCGCAGCAATCGATTCCTTGGAATGCATCAAGTTGGGGGTGTCAACCATGATGACATATACATCCGACTCCCTCACCAGGTCCGTGATGATATCCTTGATGGTACGCCCGGATTCCTCGTCAACGGTACCACCTGCTCCCGGCGTGAACCATTCCCCTGGAACATCGGTGAATTCCAGTTCCATTGATTTTTTAGTAGATCCGGGAATCTTTAGCTCCAGTTTATAGTTCCACTGGTAATAAGTCGGGTTGGCATCTACAAGGAATTGACTATCCGACGGATCCTCAAGCAGGTACTTCAGTTCAAGTTGTTTGTCCGACAGAACGTCCTGCTTCTCAGTCTTGCCATTGTAACTTTTTGTAACGTATCTCGTCTTATCTGCCACGGTAAAATAATCCTTGACAGGGCCGTTTATGATCATGTCAAAGGTCGTTGCCAACGCAGATGTCTTGCCACATCTGCGTCCTCCGACCATCAGTACTTTGAGTGCCATTCTTTCCTTATAATTTGAAGATTGAGTTCGAGGTGTACAGTTCAAAACCGAGCGCATCGGTTATGATGCTGCTTCGCATCTGCTGGATCTGCGTCAGGAAACGAGTGTCTTTGGTAAGGTAACTCATCACCAGGTTCTTCATCATGTCGAGGATACTGCCTCTCCTCTTCATGTAGTCGTAACGTGCCGCGATGTAGCTGAGCAGATAGTATATGGGCTGCGAGCAGAACAACGGCTCATATTTGGGATTAGCCTCATAGATACGGAATCGGCCGACCTTCTCAACTTTTCCGGTCGGATCGTCAGCAAGGCAGTCAAGTTCCATACCACCAAGCGACATAATCGGAACAATGGCTGACGCCACGTTGTTGGTGATGAAATAATCCTTCAGATCGCCATACTCTGCCTTCAAGCGTTCGGCGACCTGGGCAAGTCTTCCCTCATGCAGGTATCGCTCGCTTTTAAGCGGTACAAACAGCACCAGTTTGCCTTTGAACTGCTCTGGATTATGAAGCATATAGCCCTTTACCTGATCCGGATCGTTCTTTGACTTGTGGTAAGTGCCGTTCTCTTCCATCAGGAAAGGTGTGTCGATCGCCACGATGATCACATCCGACTCGTTTACAAATTTCCTGACCTGCTCTTTCTGGTAGTCATTTGCTTCCTTATCGATGTACTCTCCCGGAAAATCCTGTATCTGAAGACGCACTGTCGGTTTCTTGCCAAGTATACCCATCTCGAACAGATAGTCGTCTTCGGCGTTACTGGCAGGTATCTTCGATGGGTCTCCATCCTCAATGGCATTGCTCAACTCGTCTGCATAGTTGAGCAACAACTGGCAATTCTCGTTTGCCGCACGCATGTATATTTCCGAACCGGCGATTCCGCTGGTGGAGTCCTTGAATATCGAAGTCAAGACTGTGGTCTTGCCCACGCCACGCGGCCCAAACATCGTGATGCGGAGCGTAGGTGCATCAAATGCCTTCGATATGACGTCTTTAAATTTAAAGTCCTTGAACATTGAAATGCTGTTTTGTTCGTTGCTTTTATTTCAGTTGAATGTCGGGTGACATATGGATCAGTTTCCAGTGCTGATCGTGAATCCATTGGAAGAATACAGTTCACTCAGTTTATCCGAAATCTCCTCCCATTTGCCGAATGCCACTTCCTTATCCTGAATCATGCAGAAATCCTCCTTCCAGATACTCCATGCGTGGTCAAGATAGAAATCACGAAGTTCTTTCGACGTCTGCTCCCCTCGCATCAGTTCCGTACGGCATTTATTCACCATTGCCCAGAACGAGTGGCTCGGTATCAGCGCGAAACGATCGTTGCCTTCGCTGAGACGCACCTTCAGTCGGGGAATCTTGTTGATGAGCTGCGTCAATATCGCCATCGCACGTTCCTTGACGGTTCCGGCTTTAATCGGCTGCAGAGGCTTGAATTCGGCAAGATTCAGTTTGTCAATCAGACCAAGGCTCGTTGATACATCGAACTCGATGGTGTACTTGATCGTAAAGTCATAGTCAAGCACATACAGCAGAGCCTTGCGCAGGTTAGGATATTCCGTTTCCTTTACCTTCTCATCGACAAGACAACGCAGCCACTTCATTGACGGTCCGTCGGACACGGAATACTCCTTAAGCGGCACACGGCTCAGCAGTCCGGCATTGAACAGGCAACTTGCCACGTCCAGTTTGGCCTTCTCGCGAAGCGGAGTGATGACATACTCGCTTATGTCGTCGAAACGTTTGGCGATATTAGTCAGCATCTCGTCGCAGCACTGTTCGTAGATTTCCGATGGTGATTTCACACCTTTGTCAATCATCGCCTCTACGCGCTCAGGTTTCGGGAGCGCGCCATACAGATTGTTGACAACTGCATTGAGCGCATCCTCGATTGTCTTGCAGGGCTTAGTGCTGTTTACCTGATAGTTCTCCTCGTCGAGCTCACGCAACGCCTTCGACAGTCCCAGTTTGTCGTAGAGATGGTTGAAGAGCTTGCTCTCGCTCGCGCCGCGCATCACGGATCCTGACAAGACTCCGTCCACCAGATTCACAAGATTGAAATATGCATCGCGCAATCTCACCCCGTTGTCGTTAGCCTTTGTCATCAGCATTCCGTCCAGTTCGGGCAGATTCTGCGATATCAATTCCAGCAGAGGATTGACAAGTTGATTCAACACCTCGTCGTGATTCGCACCGTCTATGATTTTGGTCCACGCAACAGGTTTTGTCTGCATCTTGTCGATGAACTCGTTTGCAGCCGAGAGCGTCGCAGGCAGATTCTCCTTGTTCATTCCGTTACCCGTGCTCACCTTGTTGATGACGTATGCTATCCATTTTTCTGGATTCCGTTCCTTGAGGCGGGTTGAGATCTCATTGAGGACGTTTGTCTGCTGTCCGTTGAATCCTCCACCCATCGCATCCGGTTTGAACACCGTTATCGCAGCGTCACATTCCTCTTCCAGCACACGGTACATCTCACGCTCAATTTCATCTTTGTTGGCATCAGTACCTATTCCGATAGTGTCTACAAGTTCGATCAACTTGCTGTCAATCATTTCGAACTGCTTGTAAATATGCACGTTCTTAACAGCGACATACCGATGGTAATATACTCGATAAACGACTTTGCCGTCGTTTGTTTCTATCTTGACCGAGCCTTTTACAGGCGTATCGAAATTCTCATACTGGGCCACATGACGCGCTATCTCATCGACATCCGTATAAGAGACCGTTCCTTTGCCCAGCAGACCAACATATTCATCGACATGACCTACGAATGAATCGATGAATTTGTTGTAGTCGCTGATAGCATCGGCATCCGTACTGGTGAATCCTGACAGATCCACATTCTTGAGTTGGAGGGGATCTGTAATGTGGATATTCCTTTCCGGGAAGAAAGCCTTGATCTTTTTGTTGACGATATCAAGGAATTCCTCCAGGGTATAATATGTTATATCAGTATGGAAAAGGCCTTCTATGTTTCTGATCACCGATACGGCCCCGGTACAGCTTGTGCCGCTATAAGCAGGAATCACCTTGTTGTCAAGACCGGTGATTGACTGGATAAAGCGGCTTTTACCCTGACGCTCATAACCTATCAACGCTATACTGAGCGTAGTTCTGGAGAAACGCTTTTTCAGATTCTGGAGCAAGCCAATCTGACGCTTCAACAATTCCTTGACTTCCTTCGTGTTTATGCGCTGGAATGATGACAGCATTTTGGGATTCTCGTTCAGAATCGCAAAATAACTTCCCTTGCCGTCTTCGAGTTCTGTATTTATCTGCTTGCAGAGTTTGTCAAGATTGCCGATTTCTTCGGTAATTGACTGCACACGCTCCAGTTCCCTGTCTATGACAGGGAGATACTGTAAGCGACGTGTCACTATATCCTTGATTTGTTGATTTATATCCATTGCTATTGTGTTGATTCGTGTTGTCCTGTGACATACTGACAGGCATATTATTTTGTCGCCAATGCCAATTGCTTATATTCCTCAAATTTTTTCAATCGTAGGGCATAATCATTCGTATATGGATTCTCTCCTTTCAAGAGTTTATATAGCCGATACATATTCCCGAATCCTGAATATTTCAATGCCGTTTTTGAGGCAGATTTTGTCTTTTCGGATAGCGTCAATTCAACATTCTTAATCTTTGACATTGTTATATCCCTATTAACGGTATCCCCCAAAAGGTGCTGGCACATTGCCTTGCCTATAAAAGAAGATATCAGATTTTCATTTTCCTCTAATGAACATGCTTGATTAAACTCAACCAATGCCTGTCGAATATAAAAATCCGTATTGGCTGCATTAGAACTTAACGCAGCATTAAGATTGTTAACGGCACTTTTAAATGGGGCATGTAATAATTTCTGAACATTACCGCCCACACTCTCTATCAATCCCATGTATCCGGCAATGGACTGGGCAAGATTTATACTCCCGAAGATTACAGCTGGTGTCATAAATAAAATATAAAATTGTTTTAATTTTAGCAATTATGTATTAGACGATTCAAGTTTGTACCTTCCAATCAGTTATTCTTCTAACTGACTCTTTATAAATGGGTTGTAAAGACCATCAATATTTCGAGTGTTATCAATCAAATAACTCATATGATTTTTCAGATTATCTTGCAAAGATTTATCCTGTAAATCACAAAAGAGAGAAATTCTTTTCTTTCCACAGAAATTCGATTCTCCATTATAATCTTGACATAATGTTTCTGAAACCCACTCTTTAACCATGCTTTCCGTTTGATGATTTAAATGATATACGTTCAACAGGAATGCCACATGATAAATCTGACATATATCATAATATTTTTGGCTTACCTCCAAAGTTGACTCAAATATTGTCTCTAATGGATTTTTTCCACTAAATAGCCCAAATAATGACTTCCCAATATTTTTTACCCCATTACCCCAGGATCCACATTCTAAAGAACTGAGGTAACTTGTAACGCAATATGTTGCCATGAGATTTATTTGGGCCTCTCTTCTAATTGAATAGGGACCGTATAAACGATTCTTCTGTTCACTGATTAATGTAGCCAAACATTTCCTTGCTTGGTTTCCACGAACACCAATTGACACATCATCTATAAGTGTTAACAACCCTGCGCCTGCAGATTTTTTCACAAAGGATGATAGAATTGCCTCACCAATTTGTTGCCCTCCTAACATATTGGTTGACACTTCACCTTTAACAGATTGCAATAAGCATTTGCAATCCTCATAATTATAAATATTTAATGGATAATTTTCAAAATCAAGTTTCATCTCACAGTTTAAATAATTGTTTAATGTTTTTGATTACTTCTTCGCCTGAAAATTTCATGGATCCCAAAAGAAAATCTTGATTGCTTTTTTGATATCTCCTGTTTGTGAATAAATTTCCCAGGCCCGATCTTGATAAGACTTTTTTCGACGATTGTTTGCAACACTAGCCATTGGAGGAACTCCCATGCAACCTGCCAGGAAATTAAGAAGTGCCACATATCCCGAAAAGCCACCATAAATAATCCGATGGGCTTTCTTATCACGAGACGGGTCTTGACCAATTACAGACATTTTACTTAAAATAATAAGTTAACACATCCCATCAGGAAGCCGAGCAATGCACCCAGCCACACGATGGCCTTCAGTTCCTTGTTCATGACCTCAAGGATTAGTTTCTCCGATTCCTTGACATCCATCTCGTTGATGCGGGATTCCACTATCTTGCTGATATTGATAGTGTCGAGGATCTTCGGAAGTTGCTCCGTAATCAGAGCCCTGTACAAGGAGATGATTGTCTGCCCCACCTGGGCAATCTGTCGCTCCTTACCGTCGAACAGACTCCTCATCGGAACAGTCATGAAATGCGATATCTGATCATCGATGAGTGTGCCTACAATCTCCTTCGAGTGATTTGACAGCATCTCATCTATGTTCTTAGCCAGCAACGACTCCAATGGCGAGGCTATGGTCTTCACGAGTGAATCCCCGCCTCCGAACATTCCGAAAACCTTCAATCCAGACATCCCGGCTTTGACCTTCTCAATGACATGGTCTACGACAATGCCCGCAATCTTTGAGCCAAGCTGGGCGGACGACAAAGCAGAATGAATTTGTGTGGAAAGATTCGAAGTTATGTTCTCAACGATATTATCTACTTCCCGATCCGATAAGTAGTGTCGAAGGAATGTGCCTACCGACTCATCATTCCGCTTTTGAGTCGATACAAAGCCCTCGATTCCTGCCTTGATTTTGGCAATCATCTCCTCAGACAGCAAGGTCTTTTCAAGCACCTCACTGTTCATCAGGTTCTTGCTGATGGCATTGCCTATCGAGGCTGCAATCCGCGATTTCTCTTTAGGTATCAGGCCAGGCGTAAACGGGAGCTTGACGCCAAAGATATATTTGGCGGTTCTCGGACGGAACAGCATCCTGATGGCTATGTCATTTGTGATATAACCGATAATGGCTCCGATCAACGGCCGAGCTATGTATGCCAGTTCAATCATTATAGATTCTTATGTCCCTAAAAGTCAATTTTAACTTAATTTTCTTGCTTTCCAGTGAAAGGTGCAATGATTGATTTTCAATTCATGCATCGCTCAGAAAAGTTGCTAACGCAAATGCAAATTTACATAAAAATCCCGATATTTTTACACCTTTTTGCTAAAAAAATTGAAATTTCATGGAGACGATGCCATCCCATCATTCTCCGATGTTTACAAGTGCTATCACCTTGACCTTGTCACCTAACGAGGCGCCATCGGCAAAACCCCAAACAAACTGGATATCAGGAAGGGTGTCGGAAACGAAATCTATCATTCCCTTCACCTCCTGAATTCCTATCGGACGTTCCATCTCGGGTGCCAGCACTACGGTGACCATCAGCGATGTTGCCTTGCCGACAATCTCCTTGTCGTTCGATACCGCATTGGCCAATGCGTCGCGCATTCGGTTCGTACCATCGGCCACTCCGATGAAGGAGTGTTTCTCGCCCTCGGTCCGCATGAACGTCTCGTAATCCCGATAATCTATCCCTATATACCGTGAACGCATGGTCTCATAGAACTTGTCGAAGTCAACCGGCTCGTGATGCTGTGTAATCATACTCTGATGTCGGCTGCTTAATCAATTGATTGCCTCACCATTGGCATTCTCGTCAATGTTGGGCATCGGTGTCGTGCCAAAGGCCGGAAGTTCACAGTAGAATCCGATCCAGAATGCCAGATAATCCTGAACTATCCGTAGTCCTGCCTCCTTCCCCTGTGAAGCGGCTATGCTGGCTTCGGGCAACATATTGTTTTTCTGAAGATACATCGCCACATCGTACGGCATGGCGTTGTGAAAAACCACATCCGCAAAGGAGTCTTTCGCAGCCGCTCTTTTCCTGAAGAAACGGTTGCCGGGTATATCGAAGGCATATCCCATGTCCGGCAACACGGCTATCCCCAATTCCTTGCTGAACAAGACCACGAAATTTTTCGCTTCCGGCGTCTCTGTCCCGGTGTCAGCGGGGAACCCCAGTTTTCCAAGCAGTTTCTTCAAATTGGTGACGCAGACAGCCTGCTGACCATCCATAATCCCTATCCATTCCTGAGACTGCTCACACTGCTGTTCAAATGTCAGAAAAGACGGCTGCCTTTCCCATCGCGTCCTTAAAGCCCGGCCACCGGAAAGCACACCGTTCAACAGATATTCCCCCTTGTATTTCAGGAGTGTACATTCCGCATACTGGATTTCATCGGGCCGGAATCCCTTGGCGAAGGAATCTCGTTTCACTTCCAGCAACTTATGGCTGGAGGTTTCAAAGAAAATCTTCCGGGTCTTCTTATCCTGGCTTATCGCATATATCTGCTTGGGAAGCACCTCGATTGCCTCGATTTCTTCTGCAAGTGCATCATATCCGAATTCCGCAGCCATGGCTGCTGTCAGGGTCCGTGCCGGACACCCCATCGGGCTCATAGACCTTTGCCAGGTGTCTGACGCCAGGATTCCGTAGACAGTCGGTTCAAGAACCCTTGCATCAATGCGGCCGTTGACATAAGCGTTTTCCGCGCTTTCCTGAATCGTATCCAAAAATTCCGGTATGTAACTGAGCGGATTACGGAAAACAAGCCAGGTTGCCACTTCCCGGATGTCTATGTATTCCCCGTTACGAAAAGAACGCCGCAGCCAGTCACTCACGCGCGTGGCTTCCGGAGCCTCTTCGTACCGGGAGTTAAGTTCATCGAAAATCCGGTCAGCGAGCAACGCCCATCCAGGTGCGAGCGGGGAATAGGTCATGTCCTTGTTTTTGCCGAGCTGACAGGCAGTCTTCCATATCAGGAAACGTATATCCTCCTCATTGATATGGTCGGGCATATAGTCCGGATGTTCGCAGTCATAGAACGGAAGGATATAGCCGTACCGCTGCTTGCAGACGCGCCGCATGGCGCTGAAAACCTTGGTTCCGCTCACATTATCCTCCAGATACGCCGCCAGCACACGTCCAAGCTCACGCGCAAGATTATAAGGAGCATTTGCAGGCAAGGTGAATTCGGATATCAGTTCACAAAGATCATTGGCCAGTTCCGCATAATACCCATCCGACGGGCATGTTAGATTCGCAGGATGCGTCTCGATCCACTCTTTTGTCGTTACTGAATCCAAATTATCTAAATACCCGTCATCAAGAGAATCATTCTCCCCAGTCTGGGAATCCTCCCATCTCTGTAATGCCTCATCCAGAAACTGATTGAATTTCTCTTTACCAAGCAGTTTTTCCATATCCCGAAATTCCTGAATCATATCCTCAGGAATCCCGGCATTTGAATCCATACTGTTCTTGCTCTCTGCAAACGGATTTTTTCTTTTCTTAGCCATATTGGTCAGATTTTCATCATGAAGGCGCCGCATCGGTCAGTTCATTGATTTACGAATGGCATCGACTTCCTGAATGGAAAGACCGGTCACAGAGCAGATCATCTTGTCGTCTATGCCGGAGGCAACCAAATTGGCGGCGACTGTTGCGATACCTTCAGCCCGTCCTTCAGCCCGTCCTTCAGCCCGTCCTTCAGCCCGTCCTTCAGCCCGTCCTTCGTCTCTGGCGGTATCGAGTACATCATTCTGTACCATTATCGTGTCGATATGCGCGTCATAGTCCCGCCGCTCCTGGTCCGACATTGAAAGATACTGGAGTTTCTTCTTCACCTCCTGGAGACCCGGTGTGCGTGTGTCCTCCTTCACCTTTCCGGTCTTGAGATATGTCATCCATTCGTCCAATGGTGTCTCCGGAATCTTATCGTATACATTAACCCGCACAAGATAGTATTCAGGGAACACTTCCCTGGGAAGATGCTGCACGATGACGCCATCTTCCTTCGTATTCACCAGCAGGTCGTTTCCTGTGTGAATCCCTTTGAACCGTGTCTCGCCGTGATACACATAATCGTCTCCCTGCCCGTAGTCGCAGTATAGGATGCTGATTGAATACACCTTCTTGACCTGGTCGTATTTCTCCCCGATGTTGATGTGTTCCGTAATCGCCTTACATGTACCGTAAAGAATCCGCTGTAGATAATACAGCTGACGTGTCAACTGCACCTCCACTATTATCAAGTGTCCCTTGCTGTTCTTGGCCTTTATGTCTACGCGGTTGAACTTATCGGTGTCTGAATCCTGGTTTGACTCACTTTCCAGAAGTTCGACGATTTTCACATCCTCGCCCAACAGGACTGAGATAAACCCTTCGAGAATCCCGAAGTTGCTTTTGTCCCTGAGCATATGCTTCATCGCCCAGTCGAACCTGATATATGTATTCTCTTGCGCCATATCCTTACGATTTTCAATTTTTTACAAATATAACAAAAAAAATCCTTATTACAACCCTTGGAAGCAGAACGGATATCAGAGGCTGTCGATTATGATATGGTAGAACAACGTGTGTGAATCGTGGGGCAAAAGTTTGTTGACCGCCGTCCGGTCGGCGAACTCTCCGGAGTATCCCAAAGAGTCGGCACGTCCGTACCGTGGCTCGATGCAGACGAAGGGAGCGTCGGGCTTAGGCGACCATAAGCCGACATACGGTGTATCGAACAGCAACGTCAGCCACGGCTGGCGAGCCTTGTCCATCAGCGACACCCGGTTCACCTTCCTGCCTCCGAATATCAACGCATCGTTCACGAATGTGTCGGCCTTGATGGGCAGCAGCCATTCCAATGGCGTCAGTTCAGGACGCTGCATTTCCGTACCGACACATCCTTTCTCGGCGATGCGTTCCGACACCAGTTCCGTATCCATATGGTTGAACGCGAAATATCCATGAACCGGATCCGCAGGATTGAAATCCGGCAGGTTGAATGCCGGGTGCGCGCCGATCTGGTACGGCATATCAACGTCACCGGTATTGGTAACCTTCCAGTACACCGTCAGCCGTGTCTCGACCAACTGATAGCCTATCTCCAGACGGAACTGACGCGGGAAACGTTCCAAAGTCTCGGGCGTTGAGTCAAGACGGAACCACAGCTGGTCGTCCGGAGTGTCCTCCACCAACATGAAATCCATGTCGCGGGCAAAGCCATGCTGACCCATCTCATATGTCTTGCCGTCCATCCGGAACTCACCGTTCCATAACGCCCCGACTATCGGGAACAGCACGGGCGATCGGCGTTTCCAGAATGTCGGGTCACCCTGCCACAGATACTCAAACCCGTTACGTTTATTCTTGATGCTCTGAAGTTCCGCGCCATGCGCCGATACCTTCACCTCCAGCAGATCGTTCTCAAGCGTATAATCCATTTCTTTCAATAATTTCTTCCGCTAAATTAGTGATTTCATTCCGTTCCGGCAAATAAAAGAATATTGCAACCATCACGTTCTATAATCAGACAACAAAACGACATATCTATGCGGTTCAGACATTGCCCTGATTGCGGGGCGTTATTGACAGCAAGGAATCTGGGCGACGAGGTGGACGTGCCCTGGTGCGAGGCTTGCAATAAGCCATGGTTCGAGATGTTCTCCACATGCGTCATCGGACTTGTGTGCAACAGCCATGGAGAAGTGCTGCTGCAGCGGCAGGCCTATATATCGACACGGTACATGAACCTGGTGAGCGGCTACATGAAACCCGGCGAGACTGCCGAGCAGACCATGCGCCGCGAGATCCTGGAAGAGACCGGCCTGCATGTCGAGACGCTGGATTATGCCGGAAGCTGGTGGTTCGCGCGCAAGGATATGCTGATGTTAGGCTACATCGCACACGTCTCCGACGGCCCCGTCAAACTGTCGGTCGAGGTCGACTCCGCCGAATGGCATACACCCGCCGACGCAGTCGGTCTGGTACATCCCGAAGGCTCCGTATCACACGCCCTCTGCGACATCTACCTTCATTCTTATTCCCGATTGCAATAATTTTCACATTCAATTAATGAAAAATCATTTTTTTATAATAGAAGGATTTTCTAATTTTGCACCCGGAACCGTCTGGCTTGTCCGACGGCACTGCCATGAATTAACCAGATTTAAACTTAACCTAACATATTCCATACATGAAGTTAAACCACATCGCATTGACAGCGGGCGTCCTGCTGCTGGCAGGGGGTGCCACGGCCTATCAGGCCGGCGTCAACCATGCCGTTAAGACAGCACCCGCCAAGGAGACCACGGATGTCACTTTGGTGAATCCATCGTTCGAATCAACCGCCGGAATCGGCGACGCAGTGAGCGAAGGCAGCGAAGGCCTCCGCGGATACGCCGTCAACTCAATCGAAGGCTGGACATTGACAGACACGAAAATGTCCGACCTTAAGAAGCTGTATGTCACCAAAGACTGCGCGTCCGACAACGGCTTCGGTCAGATCACCTCGATTCCCGACGGCACCTATGCCCTCTACCTGCGCCGGGGCTGGAACACCGGCACCACCACACTGACGCAAGAAATCGACAATCTACCCGCTGGCGAATATACACTGAAATTCAACTGGCGCTCCGGTTACGCCAACAGCGCCACCTCCGCCCTGACGGTTATCGCCGACGGCTCCGAGTCTCCCGCCAAGCAGTTCAAGCAAGGAAGCGGCAACTTCTTCACCTCCGAGCCATGGCTGGAATTCTCCATGAACTTCAAGCATTTCACAGCGGGTCCCGCCACCGTCACGCTCTCCATCGACTGGCAGTCGGGAGGCAGCTGCGCCATGTTCGACAACTTCTCCCTGACACGCGTCGGCGACGCAGGCAATCCCGATGATCCTGAAGTGATCGACAGTCCCACCGAGGGAAAGATCACGCATGAGTTCGTGGCCGAGCCCCAGATGAAGGACCATCTCCTCCAGATGCTGGCTGACTTCACTCCATACATGAAGAACAACTGGCAGTCCATCAGCGACAACAACTCCGCCGGTGCCCCGCTCGGCGTATTCAAGGGCGAGAACACCATGGGAAACAACGAGCAGGGTGTCCGCCACAACGCCGACTTCTCGATGATATGCGCCTTCCTGGTGAAGTACGCGCAGGGCAAGGTGACCCTTCCAGCCGGCATCAGCTGGGACAACCTAAAGGACTGGGCTGCCCGCTCGCTGAACTACGCTTACTCCACCCACAAGGCCAATAAACTCTACGCCTGCAAGAACAACTCCTACTGGGGCTCCACACGAAACGGCGACTCGCAGTGGGAATCCTCGCTCTGGGCCATGTCCGTGGCTTACTCGGCGTTCTTCCAGTGGAACACCTTGACCGCCGAGCAGAAGAGCGCCATCGAGAAACTCCTGGAGGCCGAATGCAACTATGAGCTGGAGCGCAGCATACCCACAGGCTACAACGGCGACACCAAGGCCGAGGAGAACGGCTGGGAGGTAGACGTTCTGGCCGTGGCTTTGGGCCTCTTCCCGGAGAACGCCAAGGCGCAGCAGTGGTTCGAGCGCATGCGCGAGTTCGCCATCAACAGCTACTCGCATCCCGACGACGCATCCGACAACACCGTGATCGATCCCGATTACGATGACAAGACAGTGGCCGACCTTTACAAGGGCCAGAACCTCTACGATGACTGGACGCTCCAGAACCACAACCTGTTCCACACCAGTTACCAGAATGTGGTGATGCAGGAATTAGGCGAGGCTGCCTTAGGCCTGAAGCTCTTCCAGAAGGAACTGACCGGTTCCGAGAAGTGGAAGTCCAACGCCTTGATGCACAACAATCAGAAAGTGATGGATAACGTGCTGAACCGTCTGGCCCTGGCCGACGGCGAGCTGGCCATGCCCAACGGCAACGACTGGAGCCTCTTCCTGTTCGACCAGATCACCTCTTACTCCACCATGGCCTGCTTCCTGCAGGATCCCGTAGCGCTATTCCTGGAGAACATGGCGTATAAGTATATCCAGGCACGTCAGAAGACCACCGAGGATGGCTCGTGGCTGCTCCGTGCCGATGTCGGCTCGCGCCGCATGGGCGTGGAAGCTCACCGCGTCATGATGACATGGCTGATGCATGAGGCAATGCCCACCAAGGACGTGACTCCAGCCACATGGCAGGACATCATGGACAACTATGGCGAGACCTACATCTTCCCCGCGCAGAACGTGGTCCGCACCTCTTCCCCATCGCGTTTCGTATGCTTCTCCTGGAGCGCCGGCCTTAAGAACTACAGCGGATACATAGCATCGCACAACCCCGACAACAACAAGATCATCGTTCCATTCCGCTCCGGCAACAACGGCAACTTCCTGGGATGGTACGAAGTCAGCGGCAAGAACGCCGACGCCACTCCCGTAGTCAGCGGTATCTATGAGACGGGCAAGCACCACTTCGTGATGAACGGCGAGCTGAACACCAACGGCGGTGCGTTGAACAACCGCTTCGTGATCTACGCGACACCGGGCAACGCCGTGATCTATCTGGATTACGTCACCGCCAACAACGCCGCCACCATCTCCCAGGAGAAGGGGGGCCTGATGGCCATATCCACCGATCCGTTCATGAAGGAGAAGCGCACCCTGTACTACGAGGGCAACGACAAGGGCAACGTCTCCACCGGCAAGACGTTCGTCAACATTCCTTCTGACTGGGTAAACATCGACGGACAGTTAGGCTTCACCGCACCCGGCAACAAAGGCATGGGCTTCGGCGACCAGAGCAACAACAACTCCATACTGACCTCTAAGCTCTATACCCTGTACTCCGACCAGTCGCGTGACGTAAAGGCCGGAGATGTAGTTGACCGCCGCAACGTGAACTACTACACCAACGTTGACGCCGCAGCCACCAAGGAGATGCGCGGCAAGACCTTGTCGCTCACCGACAAGCTGCCGCAGGGCTGGAACGGAACAATCGTTCCCGATCCGGACGGAGTCTACTATCTGCTGGCATCCAACTTCATGAGCATGGTTCCGGCAGAACTCACGGGCATCAGCATCGATGGCAAGGCTCCGGTATTCTCTGTCAATACCAGGATTACCGACAACGCCTCGGCGGCAACGGTAATCGAGCAGTTGAACAATTCACTGGCCAACGAACTGCGTGTTTTCGTCAAGGGTACCAATCTGACTGCCGTGCAGGATGCCGAGGATCCTTCCGTGGTCTACATCACCAATGACGCAAGCACCGCCGCCAGCCCGGAAGTGACAATCATAGCCGACGGCACTCCTGTCAGCGGCAATGTCACCATCCCTGCCGGCGAGACCGTCAAGGTGTATCTGCTGAACGGCGCCCTGAAATCCGAAAAAGCCCCTTTTCCGGTGCCGTCGGTCGATGACCTGACCCAAGGCTATACCGACGTTACCGCCCAGGTTCTGGGCAACCCCAGTTTCGAGCAGGATGAGTCATACTCCACCTCCGGTTCCGAGACCGTGGGCAGCGGCACCTACGACGATTGCTACATCAACACCGTGGCACCCGTTGACAGCAAGTTCGCCAACATCCTTCCTGTCAAGGACTGGACCAACGACAACACGCTGGAGGGTGACGGAAGTCCTTACTGCCGTATGTACTCTATGCCTTACTCGGTGTCGAAATACTGTGTAAGCAAGGTCGGCAACTATGCCGCCAAATGCGCTCCCCTGTTGGGTCAGGAAGGCACGGGAAACCGTTGCCTGACTGTACTGAACTCCTGGGCCAAGGGAGGCAACCGCATATATCAGGACATTGACCTGGAGCCGGGAGAATACCGCGTGCTGATCGACATGAAAATGGAATGTCCCAACATGGGCAGCAACGACGGCCGTGTCGTGAAGTGCGGCAACACCACCAATACCTCGCTGACAGGCGTCAAAGTCGGAGACACCGCTGATTACCGTTATGTAACCGAGCAGAACCAGTGGCAGACCCTGGCCTACGATTTCGCGCTGACGGAAGCCAAGCCGGTACAGGTCTCGCTGGGCTTCAGCATTGACGGCAGTGTCGGTGCCGCCAACAACACACTGCTGTATCTGGACAACGTCCGTGTGCTGAAAAAGAACACCACCGGCATCTCCGGGTCAGTCGCAACCGCAGGGTCGGCCGACGTCTACACCCTCGACGGCCTCTTGGCACGCCGTGCCGGCGACACCACTCCCCTCCCAGCCGGCACCTATGTAACCAAAGGACGTACATTCATAGTCCGCTGAAATCCAACCATCCACTCATACGAATCGGCACCTCTACCCGGGGTGCCGATTCTATATTCAGTGCAGGATTCATTTGGAAGTCTGCTGTGGTTTCGTTAATTTTGCACCATTGTTATTATCAACACTTTTTATCAAACAATGTCTTACCTCAGGAAGATTCGTGATGCCGACAGTTATATGCAACGGCTGGAACGTTTCCTGTCCGACGCATGCATGCGGTTCAATCCATATACGGTGTCGAACCGACGATTGTGGAATGGCTTGCAGAAGATGCGGTGGCGCGGTGAGTTCTCCCTGACGCAGATGGTCATCCTCCGGTTCGAAAGAATCCTAACTGAAGGCTCCGACATATGGCAACACAAACGGGTTGTATGCCGTGTAGGAGACTCTCCGGAGGAAATCATAAAAGAGATGTCGGACTTCACCGCCAAACGCACCGCCGCGGACTCGCTGCGACCCGTGCGAAGCACCATCAACGGACATCCGGTAATCCATGCCGAACAGATCCGACCGCTCATAGGCAAGACCGTCTTCATCAGCCGTAATATCACCACCGTTACCCACAATGGGGGTTACTCCACCGCAATGTCAATGCACAGGTTGAAAGGCAACCTCGCAACGGATGCCGCCGTAATCCGCCAGGCCATTATCGCATCGAAACTGGAAATGCTTGACCGACTTCTTGACCACCCCGAGTCTCATATCTATCTGGACGGGGAGACATTGGAACCGATGGAAATCGCCACCCCTATCAATCGCCTCAAGGAAATCATAACCTCATACCCCTCCGTGATTCCTCCCGAGGATTGAGGCTCCGTTCCTTAAATTCTCATGTCCCTGGACATCATCTACATCAGAAAGTATCCATTCCGTCCCATCCGCACAAGTCAGCGCGCACAAATCCGATCTTGCCGTTGATAAGGATTTTATACCAGCCGTTAACTTTCCCCAGACAGTTGTAAGTGTCGGGAACCAGACCCTCATCGTAGATGATTTGCCCGATAATCGTACCATTGGTCGACGGGAGACTGCGGACATTGATCCTGCCTTGGGTTTTGTTCCACACTACTCCCTGACCGTCCACGGCCCGGAATGTCACCACACGATTGCCTTCCTTCGGGACGTCGCCATAATCCTGCACCCCGACCGTGTAGGTCGAATCATTCGTCCTGACATAGCGGCCCAGCACGTTCCCCGCCGAATCAACCACCATCTTCATCGACTGCGAAAACGCCACGGCAACCACAGCCAACGACATTAATAACACCAATATCCTCTTCATACCATTTTACCTTAGACTGATAACAATCATTAGACATCGAATTTACCAATTTTATCCATTAAAATCACTGTATTGGATAAAATCCAATTCTTCAGAATTTCATGAATGGAATCACATATGCACTTTTCGATTTTAACCGGGACTGTACAATTGCCGGTGATCGGGTGCTTGACAACAGCGAAAACGCTTCTGCTCCGCCGCACGGTGGATTTGTATTTTCCGTGGATGACCATATGTTAATTTCTTCATCCAATTCATACCCGCATAGAGAAAGGAGCTCAAGCAATCTGCTTAATATGATTTCGTCGTGGAAAATATCATGCAGTTCCTGTATCGCGGGGAGATAGCAATCACTACCCAAGCCTTTGACAAAATCCAATGCCGGGAAATAATGTATCGGAGCAGGGCAGCCAAGATATGAATTACGTTCTAAGCCCTCCGTCTCATGCGCACATTTATGTTTGAGAATCAAATCAGTATTGATCAACCCATTTGCTTTGCTGTCAGCCCCAGTTTCGTCTCGGCATTGTTTTGGGTCTTCCGACCAGTCCCGGGCCAATTCTCCAAGGTATGGATCATATTCAAGGCGATAATACCACTCGGCCGAAGAAGTGCGTAAAACCGCCAGAACACCCTCATCAACCTCCGTCTTAGGCTTTACCACCATATAGAACTGTTTGCCAGAGTCCATCCTTACGAAGTCTCCGGCCTGTAACGAATACATATTGTCTTTGGTTAGAGTCACCGCCTCCAACCCAAGTTGCGCTTTTTTAACACAATCGGAAATCCTTGATTTCGCAATATCCAAAGCAGCCTTCCCCAATGATCTCAAAATGCTCATACTTAATTGCTATCAATCATCATATTAAAGTGTCATATTGGCACCATGACATGGTGTCATGTAATGGCCAGCGTCATTCCAGATGCAAAGTTAGCAAAATTCCGGCAATCCAGCGAATACGATGAAACGGCATCCTCTTATGAAGATGCCGTTTCATTGTACTTATAGCGTAAAATTAAATATAAGCGGTCACATTCAGACAACAGCGGGTGTCAGAACTCCACGGTGCGGGTGGTGTTGTCGTAGAGTTTGACGGTTACCTTGCGGCCGTCCTTGGAGACCTTCAGCGACTTGACAGGCTGCAACTCAGCATCGGTGAAGCCCTTGCCGTCCTCAGCTGTCTTCTTCCAGAGCTGGAGTGTGGCGTAGACCTGTGTGCCATTGTTGTTAGCGGCATATACCGGCACGATGCACTCCTTCGACTCCGGATGCAGACCTTTCGGAGTCATCACATCAACCTCGCCGGTCCAGCCATACAGCGGAACCATAGCCAGTTCATAGTTGCCGTTGCCCACAACGGTAACCTTCACCTTATCCTTGCCCTTGCCGACCTCGCGCACGCCGTTGCTGAAACCCTTGCAGCACTTCTTCAGCGAATAGTGGCCCAGACGGATGTCCGTAGGCTTCGGAGTCGTTACGCGGTCTATACGCAGGATGCCGTCAGGAAGCGTGATGTCGGCCAGCTGGTAGCGGACGTTGGTGTCCGTCTCCAGCACGGCGTCACGGCGGTACACGCCGTTCTTGTAATCCTTGAAGTCATACAGACGCAACACCTCCCACTCACCCTTGCCGTTCTTCGTGGCGTAGTTCATGGATACCTCACCGTCCTTGCCATCGGCCATCCACGGGAAGGCGGTATTGTAGGCTAATTTGTTATAGTTCTCCGAACTACGGAACTTCTGCCAGTCCTTGGCGACGGTCTCATGGCACCACGAACGCAGTTCCGACGAACCACTGTTCGGATAGTTGGTGATCATCAGGCCCGTTGACGACTGAAGCTTGTCGTAGACCTTACCTTTGGCAAGTTCCTTCTCCCACGGGCCGTTGTTCTCCGTGGTGCTCCAGAACTGCGAGTCCTCGGGCAACAGAAGACCTAAGAAAGCCTTGCCGCACCAGTACACGCTGCCACGGCAGGAATAGATCTGTACGCACGGAGCGAAGGGACCGTAATAACCCATAGTCGGCACACCGTTCTCCAGGAACTCCGGATTCTGCAGGAACTGCAGCAGCGTGGCCGAAGCTATGCGGCGCAGCCAGCCATAGTTAACGTTCTCATGGTTGCCGTACTCGATCAGCGGCAGCGGAGTCACGGCGGCGAAGCGGTAAGGAATGCTGCGGCCATACATGTTCATGCGGCCGTCCTCGGCAAACATATAGGGGTAATTGTCAATCAGGTCGCCCTGGTTCTTGATGAACTTGGCGGCAATCTCAGGATACTGTTTCTTGCCGAACAGCTCGGCCCACAGCGGACCATAGCTCTGGTAAGCCCACATGCTGTAATAGTCGTAAGCCGGAGCGTCGTTATACCAGCCTTCGCCGCGATAGCGGTCCAGCAGGTTAGTAAGCCACTTCTGCAGTTTGGCCTCGTCCACCTGGTACCCTTTGTCCTTCAGGAAACTCAGGATGAACACGTTGAAGAACTGCCAGTTCGATCCGATTGTCGGACCCTCGCCGTAATTCTTCAGCAGCGTGGCCAGATTGTCCTTCTCCTCCTGCGTCATCGGATTCCACAACGCCTCGGAAGCCGCACCCATCGAGATGCAGAGTGAGCCCAGTTCCAACAGCGTCTGGCTCGGACCATTCGGTTTCGGATTGATGTAATGCTTGCTCTCCGGATCAGTCATGCTCTTCATCTGATGGCCGTAATAGTCCGCCACCTTTACGCCGTTCATCGTCAGGTTCGGATCCTCCTTCAGCAACGGAGCGGCCACGAACATGGTGCGTGCCAGACCCTCCAGTTGGGCAACCTTAACCCCGCCCTCGTCGCGCGGATAGGTCTTGTCCACCTGCTTGGGGAAATACATCGGATCATCGATGGAATGAATATAACTGAAAGCACCGTTCAGCAGGTACTTGGCCGCGTCCACCCAATGCTGACGGGTCATGCCGCTGTACGGACTCTTGGCATAGTCGGGATTCTCCACGCGGAAGACGTTGTCGCTCACCATGGCACGGTGGCACATCTTCGGTTCCGCGCTGACCGTCGCCGTGATTCCCACCGACAGGCACGCCGCCACCGCGAAAGTCCGCAGTAATGTTTTCTGAATTTTCATGATGCAAAGGTTTCGTTATGTTAGGTTATAGGTTATAAGTCATAAGACATAGGTAGTATCCGGACACAGCAATGGCCGGACAACGCCCCTACCGTAACAACGGACAGCCCCGGCCAAAAATTATAAAAGACATTGACATGCAAGGCAAACACAGTAACATTTTCTTTCAGACGATAACACTAAAGTCTCCTTAACATCGCCGAGGCACGTTGATAGGTTAACAACATTCCCTTTGACACACTATTGTTTCCGCAAAAAAATGATCAGATTATGCCTAATCAACGCTCATCCGACCGGATTTTCGGTCGGATGCGATAAAAACGGTCGGATTATGGCTGTTTTCGGTCGGATGAACTTGAAAGCAGCCATCTAAGCCCGAAACGTTCAATTGTCCCTTCTTCATTCATTTCAACAAGAAGCCTCCCCAAATATCGGAGCTGTTGCTCCTGTGACTTATTGGAAGGCAACAAATCCTTAAGGTAATCATATACGATCTCTCGGCGAGCGCCATCTTTTCCCGCATTCTGCAATAATTGCTGAACCATCTGTTTTAATCTGGCTTTATCTAAACCTTTTGCTTTCGTATATTGCGGGAGCTGTCTGGAGGCTTTGGCTACACCAAGGGATATGGTGTAGTTAGGGGCCTCTCCCTCAATTAGACCGCGTTTAAGGAGGTCTTGTGCTATCTCATCGTCAATCCTATGTCCTTTCTGAATGGCATCGAGAGAAATGCAATCGTGGAGGGTCAGATTGTCATTGTCCTTGAGCAGTTTGGTGTACCGCTCATTTATGGCATTGCCATAGATGCGGACAGCAACTTCTTTCTTCTCATTGTCAATCTCATAGTCCGGCATCGGGAATCTACGCTCCATCTGTTCAGTAAACATCTTTTTGATTCCTCGGCTTACCGTATCAATCATATTGAAATGCACCATAGCCTTGCATAGACAGGCGTTGCGGAAGAATCGCTGTGGGCCATTGGTGGCAAGCGCATTTTCCAAAGTGCCGGGAATAAAGGAACCTCCATTGGCATAATAAAGAAATCCCGGATTCTCAACGAAGTTTATGCGCTGACGCAGAGTGTAGTCCTGATGGGCTATGCAGTTATGAAGTGCCTCACGGATCGTGTAGTCGTCATACTGTTTCATCGTGTCGGGAAACAACGTGCCTCCCGGCATCTCACGCAAAGTCAGATTATGTATCTTGGCAAGAATCTCATCTACCGTCAAAATAAACGGCACAGAAAAATGTTCATAATCAACTACGTCCTGTTTCTCATCGCGAAGAGTCCATGTAACTTCCGCGACTGCCGGGCGCAGCTTGCTATCCGAGAACATTTTGCCAAGCAGAATGATGGCTGCACGGGTAAGTTTGCCATTGACCATCAATTCGCACTTGCTCAGAAATTCTTCCGTCGACCAGCGGTTGACCTCCTCAGCCGGAATCCGACCATGCACTTTCTTGAACATCTTTCGAGCCTTAGCGATAGCCACTTCGTCAAGATCATCAATTGTGGCATCCGGTACAATTTCAGCAGACCAGTCAGGAGCCGGAGTCTGCCGACGTATTTCATCCTGCTTGGACTGATTCAGCGGCTTGAGGCTTTCTCCGTCACGACCGTATGCGATTCCTTTCCACTTCATCACGATATTGCGCGGTGAGGCCGGAATCTTGAACATAAGTATCCGCTTCCCATCTACCTCAATCGGGATAATCTCACGGAAAGTCTGCCCGTCGGTAGTATGCTGAGAGAAATCGTGCTTGAGATTGTTGAGAGCCCCTTCACCGTTTTTATATGACGTGCCGACAATCTCATGCTTTTTCTCATCATAACCAAAAATCAGCCACGCGAAATCGAGTCCGCGAAGATTCGCCTCATTACTCAACGCCGAGAAATACTTGCCCAAGTCATCAAAGTCGAAGTTGTTCTCCGCTTTCTTAAACTCGACCACTTCCGATTCCTTATGCTGAATCAAGTTAGTGAATATGTTAATGTATCTGATAGTCATTACTAAAAAGATAACTGGTCTCTATGGTATTTTGACGTTGAATTAGATTGGTAATTACGTCAATGATGTTAATAATCTGATAACCGATAACCACTGTAAATATTAAGGCAAGGATAACCACAGTTACACGAATGAAAGTATCTAATCCCAATACGCATACTTCCCAACTTCTGCAAACCCATACAGTTGCCCAAACCAATACTCTTATAATAACTATCAGGGATATAATCAACGATATTTTATCTTTCATATAATAATATCTTGAATTCGTATATTATAATTTCTTTTTATTTATGTTTCCATCAATTCTGGCTCTTAACTCTGATGCGTCAAGGACAGGACTTATTCTATGGAGCATGCGATGACAATTTGAACAAATCAGAATAATATCCCTTTCATTGGTGTTGGTAGATTTCTCAAGCGAAGATAATGGAATTTTATGATGCGCCTCAATGAAGTCCTCCCCAATTGCTCCATATTTGTCGATAAAGGAGAATCCACAAATCTCACAATGAAGACCAGGGTCTGTCAATTTTCTTTTCCCTTTTACCTTCTTGATTAATGTTGGGTTACGTTCAATAGTCTTGTGAAGAATGTATTTCACATCTCCTTCTTTACCACCAATACTATTAATCTGAAGTTCTTCATTGTCCCCTTGTGTCCGATTTATATACGGGGAAATGTCAATAGAAAAATTCGTATTGGCATGAACGCAGAAGAGGTTATCTTTAATAATGAATGTCCAGCGTTCACGTTTTGTGCCTTTCCCAGTAAGGTGTTCTTCAGTGAGTAAATGGGAGACTTTAGTATAAGGAACACAAATGTAATCTACTGTTTCATCAGAAGAATTATTATGCCAATATACCACTAAATTAAAATCTCTGCCAAACTTTGGTATAAGTTTATTTTCGATAACATTTCTGGTAAATGCTATCCATCTGGTATTTCCTAAAAGGACATAATTCCTTCCATCATTGGTGTAATTATATTTTAAGATTTCTTGTTCAGTCATCTGTCCTATAACAATTATTTGAGTATAATTTAACTTGCGAGCACAGTTCCTTAAAATATATTGAGCCTTAGGATTTCCGAATATTGATTAGTTTTTTTGTATCAATATTTAATAATTCAGCGATTTTTACAGCATATCAAGTGAGAGTTGTGCCGTGTTAGAGCACCATCTTGAGACGATTGCTTCATTCTTCCCGACCTGTTCATCAAGCCCTTTCTCAGTTTTGCCATTCTCGACTAACATTATTTTTATACTGTTTATCTTCTACGGGTCCATTATTCACTTACTTACTGAATACACTACGATGTTATACGCAAAGTTACAAATAATTCTTAATGTGGCAATCATTTATGTTCGAAAACATTGTGAAAACATAGCGATATTAGTTCGGCTATGGTTTTCAATCTCCAGGGTAACACTTATCTCATCAAGCGGATTAATGGGAACATCAAGGATGTTTTGACTTCTAATGCTATGAATAGGATATAGATTCGTTTAAAAGGCGAAAACAGAGCAGTTAAAAATCTCTAACGGATGACAAATATTTTAAACCCATTTGCGCTTGCTTGCCGCCATATTCCCCAAAAGTACACTATTAGTACACTGCAATCTGTAGATATTGCTGATAATCAACATAGTCGTGGGTGTATATGAAAATTTTCCAGTTTTCGACTGCACAATTAAAGATGTTCATGCAGGCAAATTACAGGCATGTCAGCTCAGTTACTAAATCATTGGCTAATGTAGACTACATATTTACAAAAAACTGTAGATTGGGATGAATTATATGATTCACTCCAATCTACAGAGGTTTCTTATGATAATCAGGGTATTTACTTCAGTCTGTCGGGCAGCACGGGCATCGCGCCCTTCTGGGTGCAGACGAAGGCGGAAGTGTCCACGGCGCGCCGATGGGCCTCGGTCACAGGCAGACCCTTCAGGATCGACGCGATGAAAGCCGCCGTGAAGGAGTCGCCGGCTCCAACCGTGTCGGCCACCTCGACCTGAGGCGTCGGCAGGAACGATACCGAGCCGGGGGTGAACACGTAGCTGCCGTTAACGCCGCACGTCAGTATCAGCATCTTCAGGTTGTACTTGCCCAGCAGTATCCAGCACTTGTCCTGCAGGTCGATGCCGGGATAGCCGAACAGACGGCTCACTGTCACCAGTTCCTCGTCGTTTATCTTCAGGATGTTGCATCGCTGCATCGACTCGCACAGGATCTCCTTGGTGTAGAAGCCCTGGCGCAGGTTCACATCGAACACCACTAAGTTGTCCTCGTCCTTCGGCATCGCGTCCAGAAAACGGGCTATCGTCTCACGCGACACCACGTTGCGCTGTGCCAGCGAGCCGAAGCATACGGCACGGGTACGCTTGGCCAGTTTCTCCAGTTCCGGAGTGAATGGGATGTTGTCCCAGGCCACGTTCTCCTTGATATCATACTGCGGGATTCCCGCAGGGTCGATCTCCACCTGCACCGTTCCCGTGGGATAAGGCACCTTCTCGATCAGCCGCTTCAATCCCTTGGAGTTGAAGTTCTCCAGAATCTCGTTACCCAATGCGTCATCGCCCACGGCGCTGACAACGCAGCTGTCCAGTCCGAACTGGCCCACATGATACGCGAAGTTGGCCGGTGCTCCACCTATCTTCTTTCCCTCGGGCAGAACGTCCCACAACGCCTCGCCCATTCCAACAACAACCTTCTTATTCTCTTCCATGATTTCTTAGATTTTCTTGATTTTGAATGTATAATACAGCAGATACGTCACGCCGACAGTCATGACTGCCACGGCGCCGGCCTGTCCCATGGCATCGGCGGCAAAGCCCATGGCCAACGGAAAGATTGTTCCGCCGAACAGGCCCATGATCATCAGGCCCGAGACCTCGTTCTTCTCCTGCGGCGCCGACAGCAACGCCTGAGAGAACGCGATGGAGAAGATGTTGGAGTTACCGAAACCTATCAGCCCCAACGCCACATAGATACCCGTGAGGCTCGTGCTGACGAACAGTATGCACATCGCCGCCAGCATCATCAGCACGCTGATTCCGGCAAAGAGTTTCGGCGACATGACACGCAGTATGAACGCCCCTGTGAAGCATCCTATGGTACGGAATATGAAGTAGACGCTTGTGGCGAACCCGGCTTCTTCCAGAGGCAGCATCAGACGCTCCATTATGATCTTCGGAGCGGTGGTGTTGGTTCCCACGTCGATGCCCACATGGCACATGATGCCGATGAAGCAGAGCAGAATGAACGGACGCCCCAGCAGTTTCATGCACTCCAGGAAGCCGCTCGCCTTGTCGGGACGCTCCTCATGGATCGGAGTCGCGCCCAGTGCCGCAATCGATAGGAACGATACGACGGCATAGATAGCGAACAGGACACGCCACCCCAGACCGAATGTCGGCAGATAAGTCGTGGCGCCCCATGCGGCGATGATCGGGGCCAGGAACGAGGCGATGGCCTTGACGAACTGTCCGAATGTCAGAGTCGATGCCAGTTTATCGCCTCCGATCAGGTTAGACACCAGCGGATTGAGCGACGTCTGCATGATGGCGTTACCGATTCCGAGCAGGGAGAAGGACAGCAGCATCACCACGTATCCCTCGCCGAACAATGGTATCAACAGCGAGATCGCAGTCACTATCAGGCTTATGGTCACGGTGCGCTTGCGCCCGATGCGGTTCATCAGCATTCCCGTGGGAACGGAGAAGATCAGGAACCAAAAGAACACTAAAGAAGGGAACAGGTTGGCCTGCGAGTCTGTCAGGCCCAGGTCCTTCTGCACATAGTTCGATGCGGTGCCCACCAGATCCACGAACCCCATCGCGAAGAAGCAAAGCATCACCGGCACGATCTGCGCCATATTGCTCTTCCTGGCACCCGTCATAGTTTGCGACAATTCCATATTATGAGTCTTTTATTTCAGGTTATAAACTTTAAGGTCTCGTACCTTGGCCTTGCCTCCCTTGGCCTTGACGGTCATCACGGAGTACGGCTCGTTGGGGAACACCAGGTTGGTCATAACCGAGCGGCCGTCGTTGGCGAATACCTCCATGCTGCTTCGGTCCACGAATATCCGGAGCCGCAGGTCACCACCGTCGGAATATGTGGGAGCCACGGTCACCGCCGGGAAATCCTGGCTGAAATCCACTACGCCGCTGGCACGACGATCGAAGGAGAGTTCCTCGTCGGCTACGTTGTAGACCATCGTAACCTTTTCCCCGAGCGTGTTGCTGAAGGTTATCTCCACCTCCTTGCTGTGTTCAGGCTGGATCGTCATCGACACCTCGCACAGTTCAGGCACGGCCACCGGCAGTCCGTTGCCCCTTACGGCACCCTTACCGACCGATTTCATCAGTCTGCCACGAAGGCCGTCCACCTCTGGCGACGGAACGGAAGCCAGGTATATCTGGCCGTCACGCCCCTTGAACAGTTTCATGTCTCGCGGCAGAGTGTTGGCGCTGCGGTACTGCATGGTGGGAACATCGGCGGCATACTGCCAGTTGCTCATCCAGCCCACCACGGTGCGCCGTCCGTCCGGAGCGTCGCTGAAACTTACGGTGGCGTAGTTGTCCTTGCCGTAATCCATCCATTTGGTGGGGACATTGCCGTTGGCGTCCGTATCGGCCTTGAAGGTCTTGCCGTCGAAGTCGCCGATGAAATACTGCGTCGCGCTGCCGCCGAACGGGCCGCCAGGATTCAGGTTGCAGATCAGCACCCATTTCTTCACGTCGGTGCCCTCGACCGGCAGTTCAAACAAATCAGGACACTCCCATACGCCGTCCTGCGCGCCCAGACCTTTGCCGAACGCGCTCTGCATGGTCCACTCCTTCATGTCGGGCGATGTGAAGAGCAGCATCTCGTGCTCCAGCGGATGCGCCAGTATCAATGTCCATTGCTTGGTCTCCGGATTCCAGAACATGTTCGGGTCACGGGCCTCGCTTTCCAGCGGCAGCGTGGGATTGCCCGGGTAGACGGTGAACGTCTCGCCGTCGTCATGGCTGTAGGCCAGGCTCTGCACCTGGCTCACTGCGGCCGAGGTGTACATTGCCAGGACGGCGTCCTTGCCGAATCCGGCGCTGTTCTCCGTGTCGATGGCGCTGCTTCCGCTGAACACGGTGCCGAGGCCGTTGGCCTCGATGGCCGCCGGATGATGCTCCCAGTGCAGCAGATCCTTGGATGAGGAATGTCCCCAGGTCATGTTCTGCCATTTCGATCCGTAAGGGTTCCACTGGTAGTACAGATGCCACACTCCGTCCTTGTAGAACATTCCGTTCGGGTCGTTCATCCACCCGTACAGCGGTGTGTGGTGATATGCAGGACGATATTTCTCGCGGTTCGTGGCATCGAAGGTGTCCGACACCGTGAAGTTGCTCCAGCATGCGTCCTCCTTCGCCTCGCGGACCGTGGAGCGGTTCTGGGTGGTGACGATGTTCAGCAGCACGTCATGCCCTTTGTATTTCTCAATATCCAGCGGAACCGTATAGTCCACCTTAGACTTGGCCAGGCGCACATAGATGGTGCGGTCCAGCCTGCCGTCCACCAGCACGTTCACCGTGGCGTCATCGTTGGACTCCTGTACCGGCATGAGCAGGTATTTCCCCTCGCCTGTGACGCGCACCAGCGTGTTGTTTGTTCCCAGATGATTTACTTCGATACCCTCGGCCCGCGCCGGAAACGTTCCCGCCAGACCTGCCGCCACCACGGCCGTACCGAATATTCCGATCAAGTTATTCATGATGTTTAAATTTTATCAGTAACCAACGCACCGGCCTGTCACCGATGCTTTCGGTTGCAAAATTAAACGCTAAGGACATGAATACATATCAATAATTGAACAAAGTGTATCAAAAATGATGCATTGCCCGATTTTTACAACCGAAAGCAACATATTTGAACATGTCAGCAGAACATAAGGCTTATTTATCAAGATTTTTGAGAACAGGAGTTTTTATAACAGAAGTAACATAAGATTTCATAAGGCTACGCAGTATTTGACATAAGGGGAACATGGAGCTTGCGCTCGACATAAGGCCGTCCCGATGGCTTATGTCGAGCGCAAGCTCCATGTTATGCTTATGTAATGACCTCCGGATGGTCGGCAATTGCATCTTATGAAAACTTATGACCTTATGTTATTGAAACGCAAATCAACTATCTTTGAGTAGATGCTCAAATACTCTATGTTTTACCATAATTCGCAAAATGGCATGATTTTTTATGCTCCGCCACAAAACCATTTGCAAATATCAAGTTTTAGTATTAGTTTTGCATAAACAACAATGACTCATGGAGAGGAAAGCATTAATTACTCAGATTATCGATAGCGCGTATAAGGTCCATGAAAACTTTCTGTCCGGGATACCTTGAAAATGTTTACAGGAATGCGCTGGTTCGTGAGTTGAAACTCAGGGGCATCCAGTCTCAGATTGAAGCACCTATACCAGTCCGGTATCGAGGCGAGGTGATTGCCGATTTCAGAGCCGATATATTCGTCAAGAACAGTGTGATTGTGGAAGTCAAGGCCGTCAAAGAAACCATAGAGATACATGAAAGCCAACTGGTTAACTATTTAAAGGCAACAGGTATCGAAGTGGGATTACTATTGAATTTCGGAACAGAGATTTTCAAACCACGCCGAAAATACAGGGACTACAGACCGAAAAAAATTATCTAAAAACTTCTTTAAAACGTAGTATTTGTGCATTTGCCAATGAATATGCCCCTATGCTAAAAGAACATAAGATTTCATAAGTGCCACATTGCAGTCTTTACATAAGGGAACATGGAATTAAAATTCAACATAAGGCCATCCGGACGGGAGGCCGGTAAAGATAAGACCTGGATGTTGGTCAATCCCAGACGTCCCGACTGCTTGGCAGGCGCATTTCATGCAGAGTTTATGTCGAGCGCAAGTTCCATGTCCACTTATGTCAAAATACCGAGTAGCCTTATGAAAACTTATGCCCTTATATTCTATAAAAAAACTGTTCTCCAGATGCCGCCCCATGAATCCGGATGGCTTATGTCGAGCGCAAGCTCCATGTCCACTTATGTCAAAATACCGCGTAGCCTTATGAAAACTTATGCCCTTATGTTCTATAAAAAACTGTTCTCCAGATGCCATTGTCTGAGGCTTTTTATTATACCTATTTTTATTGTATTATGTCTTGCCGGGACGTCATGCCGCCAGGAGGGACAGTACCGCATCGGTGTGTCGCAGTGCAGCGCCGATGACTGGCGCAGCAAGATGAACGACGAGATCATGCGCGAGATGATGTTCCACCCCGAGGCCACGGTGGAGATCCGCTCGGCCGACGACAGCAACGAGAAACAGATAGCCGACATACGCTACTTCCGCGACAACGGCTTCGACGTGATCCTCGCCGCCCCCAACGAGGCCAACGCCATCACCCCGATTATCAAGGAGACATATGAATCCGGCACGCCTGTCGTGGTTTTCGACCGCGACATAAACGGAGACTCCTACACCGCATACATCGGCGTGGACAACCGCGCCATCGGCCGTTCCGCCGCCCAATATGCCCGCAACCTGGTGGGTCCGGGAGCAAAAATCCTGGAGATACAAGGCCTGAAAGGCTCATCCCCCGCCATTCATCGGCATGAGGGATTCGCCGAGGGCGCGAAAGCAGGCAACCTTGACGTCGTAGCCACCGCCTACGGTGACTGGAACGACCTGGACGCCGCCCGCGTAACGGACTCACTGCTCAATATATATAAGGACATCGACCTGATCTACGCCCACAACGACCGAATGGCCATCGCCGCGTCGAACGTGGCGCGCCGGCGCGGTCTGCACGTCAAGACAATCGGCATCGACGCAGCCCCGGACATCGGCATGAAAGCCGTGTCCGACAGCGTCATCGATGCAACCTTCCTTTATCCCACCGAAGGTCATGAACTTGTCAGGACCGCACTTGCAATAGTCAAGGGGGAGCCTTTCGAGCGGGTCAAGACCCTCCCGCTCGCATCGGCCGTCGACAAATCCAACGCCGACATACTGCTGTTGCAGAACAAGTCGCTGAACGAGGAGACCTCCAAGATGAAAATCCTGAAGGGTCAGGTCGACGAGTATTGGGAGAAACACTCCATGCAGACCACCCTACTGTACGCCACAATCGGACTGATAGTGCTGCTGCTGGCATTCGTGTTCCTGCTGTTGCGCACTTTCTGGATGAACAAGCGGCACCAGCAGCAGATGATGGAGCAGAACCGTCTGCTGGAGCAGCAGCGTGACGCGCAGGAGCGTCTGAACCGCCAGCTTGAGGAGGCCACGCAGTCCAAACTGATGTTCTTCACCAACATCTCGCACGACCTGCGCACGCCGCTCACCCTGATCGCCGAGCCGATAGCCCAATTGGCCAAGGCCGGCAACCTGACAGAACAGCAGCACGCGCTGATACGCATGGCCGACAAGAACGGCCGTATCCTGAAACGCCTGATCAACGAAATCCTGGACTTCCGTAAATACGAGAACGGCAAACTCGATGTCCGGCTGACGGAGGCTCGTTTCGGCGAACTGGCTCTGGACTGGGCGGAATCATTCCGCGCTGTGGCACAGCGGCGCGACATCAAACTGACCGTCGACATCGACCTTGCCGAAGACTTCACGCTGGCAGTGGATGTGGAGAAGATGGAACGCGTATGCTTCAACCTCCTGTCCAACGCCTTCAAATACACTCCAGACAACGGCAGGATCAACTTCTCGGTGCGTGCCGATGGCGGGAACATGACCATATCCGTGCGCGATACCGGCCGAGGCATCTCCGAACGCGACCTGGGCAACATCTTCGACCGTTTCTTCCAGGTCGACAAGGTGCATCCGCAAGGCTCCGGCATCGGACTGTCGTTAGTCAAGGCTTTCGTGGAACTGCATCACGGCACCATCTCCGTCTCCAGCCAGGAGGGCAAAGGCTCGGAATTCAACGTCACGATTCCCGTGACCCACGTGGACAAAGCCGAATACACCACCGCAGTCCATCCCGACGACACCATGCGTGCGGATACAATGACCGAACTGGAACACATCGAAGCCAGTCGGCCGGATACCGATACAGACAAGCCGATGCTGCTGGTGATAGACGACAACGAGGATATACGCAAATTGGTGACTACGCTGCTAGGCGACGAATACGCCGTAATCTCCGCGCCCGATGGAAAGGAAGGAGTACGCATGGCCGCCAAATATGTACCCGACCTGATAATCTGCGACGTCATGATGCCCGTGATGGACGGACTGGAATGTACCCGCCGCATCAAGGAGGAAGTCACCACCAGCCACATCCCGGTGCTGATGCTCACGGCCTGCAGCATGGACGAGCAACGCGCCCAGGGTTACGACAGCGGTGCCGACGCATATCTGTCCAAACCATTCGACATCACCGTCCTGAAGTCCCGTTGCCGCAACCTGATCCAGAACCGCAGACGCATCAAGGAACTTTGGTCCGGCACCTCGACGGTGCCCTCAACTCCGAGGCACGACGACAAGGACACCACCCGCATGCCGGTGCCCGACATCGAGAACGAGTTCTACGCACGCTTTGTGGAGATCGTCAACCGCGACATGGGTAATTCCGAAATGAGCGTCGACAGCATCGCCGCCGACCTGGGACTGGGCCGCTCGCAGTTCTACCGCAAGATCAAGGCCCTGACCAACTACTCGCCCGTGGAACTGGTGCGCGAACTTAGGCTGAAGCGCAGTCGCGAGCTGCTGATCTCCACCTCACGTTCCGTCAGCGAGATCGCCTACGAGGTGGGATTCTCCACCCCTGCATACTTCACCCGCTGCTTCCGCGACTGCTTCAACGAGACACCCTCCGAACTGCGCGAACGCCTCGCCGCCAAGTGAGACTATGCCAGGACGCCAAAACTTTCTGAACAAAATTTAAGAATCTTTATAATCAACTGACTCTCTTAATTCTAAAAATGTTGCATTGACTGTCAAGAATGTCGCATTGACCGTTTTTTGATAGCCGATGCAACATATCTGAAACGTCTACTTCCGTATTGCGCCTAATTTTGCGGCAGAAAACAACAAAAATTAACAACATGAAAAATTCATTCCTGTTGACGCTCCTGCTGCTGTTGGCGGCTATCGGCGTCCAAGCACAGAACATCACGGTGCACGGGACGGTGATCTCCAAAGCCGATTCCGAACCCCTGATCGGTGCGACGGTTTTCTGCCCGTCAACCAAAGCGGGGACCTCAACTGACATCGACGGCAACTTCATCCTCTCGGTTCCTGAAGGCGCCAAGTTGAAATTCTCGTATGTGGGATACACCTCGAAGGAAGAAACAGCCATGCCGCAGATGACAATATACCTTGAGGATGATTCCGCCCTCCTTGACGAAGTAGTTGTTGTCGGCTACCAGACAGTCCGCAAGGCCGACCTGACCGGTGCGGTCTCCGTGGTCTCGACCAAATCCTTAGAGACATCCTCCGACACCGACCCGATGCGTGCCCTGCAGGGCAAGGTCCCCGGAATGACCATCAGCACCGATGGCTCGCCCAGCGGCACCGGCTCGGTCCGCATCCGAGGCATCGGCTCATTCAACGCATCGCAGGACCCTCTGTTCGTAATCGACGGCGTACCCACCACAGCCACCCTGAATTCATTGAACATGAACGACATCGAGAGCATGCAGGTGCTCAAGGACGCCGCATCAGCTTCAATCTACGGTTCGCGTGCCGCCAACGGCGTCATCATAATCACCACTAAGAAAGGCAAAGCCTCGCAAGGCAACAAGATTAACGTAAGTTTCTCCGCCAACCTGACAGCCCAGTTCTACTCCTCACAGGCCACGATGAAACTTCTGGACACTCCCGGATATGCCACAGCCATGGCCCAGGCTGCCCTGAACGACGGAATCGATCCCGTAGCATACGCTTCAAGCTATGGCCTGAACCTGAACGCTGATTCCGGATATCCCATCCGTGTCTATAATATCGCAAACAACCAGTACCAGGACTATACAGTGAATGGATACTACGACGGCTTCATCAATGCGAAACGCACCATGAAAATGTCGGACACCGACTGGCTGAACGAAATATCCCGCACAGGATTCGCACAGAGTTACGACGCAGCGGTTTCATCGGCCACCGAGAAATCCAACGTGTTCTTCTCCTTAGGATACAAGAAAAACGACGGTATCCTGAAGTACACTAACTTCGAGAATATCGCAGCCCGCATCAACTCATCGTTCAACATCAGCCGCGTAGTGTCCGTAGGCGAGAATTTCACATTGACACACACCAGACAGGTGGACTGTCACCCAATGGAGAACGCTTTGAAGATGCCCACCATCGTACCTGTGTTCGAGACCGACGGCACGACCTATGCCGGTCCTGTCGGCAGCATGGCCGACCGCCAGAACCCGCTCCGCGAACTGGCCTTTAACAAGGATAACGCACTCAACGTATGGCGACTGTTCGGAAACGCATATATCGACATCAAGCCGATCCAGGGTCTGGTGCTGCGCAGCAACTTCGGCCTGGACTACGATGCCGCATTCATCCACTCTTACAATTACACATTCCACAGCGACATCGTCAACAACGACACAAACTCCACGACGCTGTCACAGGCCAACGACTCCAAATGGACCTGGTCCAACACCGCCAACTACAACTTCACCGTAGCCAAGGATCATACATTCACTGTTCTGGCCGGTATGGAGATGTTCCACCAGAGCCGCATAGATTTCTCTGGCTACAACGAGGACTACGACATTGAGACGCCTGACTATATGTATCCCGACGCATCGGTAGGGGTGGAAAAATCCACCGGTAACAAGTCGGCCTATTCTCTGGTGTCATTCTTCGGAAAAGTCGACTACAACTGGCGCGACCTGCTGCTGGCGTCGTTCACCATCCGCCACGACGGCTCCTCACGCTTTGGCCGCAACAACCGCTACGGAACATTCCCGGCCGCGACCTTAGGCTACCGTATATCTGAGAACATCAACAAACCCTGGCTGAACGACCTGAAGCTCCGTCTGTCCTGGGGTAAGACCGGTAACCAGGCCATATCCAATACCGCCCGTTATGCCCTGTATGTGGCCGACTACGGCAACGACCGCGTCACATCCACAGCCTATGACCTCCTGCTGCAGCAAAGCGGAATCTTCCCCTCGGGCTACATAGCCAGCCAGACCGCCAACGACAATCTTAAATGGGAGACCACCATCCAGTACAACGCAGGTATCGACTACAGTTTCCTGAACGAACGCCTGTACGGTACGATCGATGCCTACATCAAGGATGTAAAGGACATGCTCATCACTCCTGCCTACCTCGGCGCCATGGGCGAAGGCGGCGCATCCTGGCTCAACGGTCCCTCGCTCCGCAACTGGGGTATGGAGTTCCTGATCGGCTGGCGCGATGACCTGAAATGTGGATTCTCGTACAAGGCTGCCTTGAATTTCGACTTCTTCCGCAATCGCGTTACATATCTGCCCAACACCACCACCGGCTCCTACGCCCACACCACCACCGAGAACCTTGTCCAGTCCCGTCAGCCCTACGGCTCGATAGTAGGCTATGTGTTCGACGGTCTGTTCAAGACGCAGGAGGAAGTGCTTGCCTCAGGCCAGGACAATGCCCGTCTGGGCGGCATGAGGTACGCCGACCTGAATGGTGACGGACGCATCACTCCCGATGACCAGACCTGGATCTTCAATCCCGTTCCCGATCTGTCCTTCGGCCTGAATGTGGAGTTGGGTTACAAGAACTTCGACCTGCAGATGTTTTGGCAAGGTGTCTTGGGACAGGATGTCTACAACAACCAGAAATTCCAGAACGACTTCTGGAGCGTCACCGATGCCGGCAGCAACAAGGGCGACCGCGTGCTTGACGCCTGGCTGCCGAACGTCAACGCAGGCTCATCGATCCCCATGCTGACCACCAACAACAAGGGTGACGAAGGCCGCACATCATCCTACTTCGTCGAGAACGGCTCATATGCCAAGCTCCGCACCCTCCAGATCGGTTACAGTCTGCCGGACAAGGTGCTGTCGAAACTCCGCATGACCAAGGCCCGCTTCTATGTGTCTGGACAGAACCTGCTGACCATCAAGAGCAAGAGCCTGACATGTTCGGATCCTGAGAACGCCAACTGGGCTTATCCTATTCCCACATCGTTGTCCTTCGGCCTCCAGCTTGAATTCTAAGCAGTCACTTAACCTCAAAAAACGATCAATCATGAAGTCTATATCAAAATATATAATCATAGCACTGGCATCAGTGCTGACGGCGTGCAACGATTTCATCGATGTTCCGCCCACGGGAGTCATTGACGGAGATCTGGCCTACTCCCAGCCCGACAAAATGGTCAACGCCGCATACGCCTCGTTAGGCGACTGCTGGTACACATACCCCTTCAACCTGTGGCCTTACGGCGACCTTGGGTCCGACGACTGCCTGAAGGGTGGCGGCGGCACTACCGATACCGGTTACCATCCTATGGAGATCTGGTCCACGCTGACTTCCACTCCCGGCGAACTTGACGAGCTTTGGTACCGCCTGTATTGCAACATCTCGCGCTGCAACCGTGCGTTGACCGCCCTGGAACAGCATGGTGTGGAGAAACTGGGCGAGGCAACCGCCGCCCAGCGCATGGCCGAAGTCCATTTCCTGCGCGGCCACAGTTACTTCAAGCTGGTGACCATGTTCCGACAGGTGCCTTGGATCGACAAGGCAGTGTTCGAGCAGAGCACACACGAACAGGTCCGCAACGATGAGTTCACCTATCAGGAACTGATGGGGAAGGTCATAAAGGAATTCGAAGAAGCCTACAATGTCCTGCCCATGGAGGTGGCGGATGGTGGGGGACGTGCTAATAAAGTCGCAGCAGCAGCCTATCTGGCCAAATGTTATCTGACCCTTGCCTGGGGCGACGGCTATGAGGCCACCGACGGTGTCGGCTTCATCAACCAGGAATATATGAAGAAGGTGGTGGAATACACCGATGTAGTGAAGAAATCCCGCTATGGCTATCTGGAGGATTTCGGCGACATCTTCCTGCCGGAGTACAAGAACAGCAAGGAATCCGTGTTTGCCGTCCAGACTTCGCAGTACACCGAAGACAATACCCGCTATGGCCGCGCCAACTGGTCCAACACTCTGAACGGATGCTGGGGCATGTGGTCCTGCGGTTGGGATTTCCACAAACCTTCGCAGAATCTGGTAAACGCCTTCAAGACCAAGAACGGTCTGCCGATGTTTGATTCCTTCAACGACTCGAATGACTATCCAGTGAACGGCAAGCCAACCGCTCAGAAATGGGATCCGCGCTTGTTTCACACTGTCGGAATGCCGACCTTCCCCTACAAGTATGAGAGCGAATACACCATGACTATGGAGAATTCCCGCACGCCAAACACCTATGGGTATTACACGTCGCTTAAGGATGTACCCCAGCGCAGCGCCGGCGAGACATTCGAGGGCTCCTGGCAGGCGTTCGCGATGAACGACTACGTGTTCCGCTACACGGATGTGATGCTGATGCGTGCGGAGGCTCTGATTGAGTTGGGCCAGTTCTCCGAGGCACGTGAGATCATCAACGACATCCGTCAGCGTGCCGCCAACTCCATCGACAAGCACATCGCCTATGCCAAGGATTTCTGCGAGATCGCTCAGTATCCTGCCTCGTATTTCGCCAATAAGGAAACAGCCCGCGAATGTCTGCGTTGGGAGCGCCGTCTGGAGATGGCCATGGAGAGCAGCCGCTACTTCGACCTGCGCCGCTGGGGCATAGCCTCGGCCACTCTGAACGCCTATTTCGAATCCGAGAAGAATTCCTCCTACGAAGGGACCAAGTACGGCCAGTACTATCAGGATGCCCACTACACCCCGGGCAAGAACGAGTTCTACCCTATTCCCTACAATCAGCTCTATTATGTTCCCGGCCTCTACGTCCAGAACAAGGGTTACAATTAATTCATAAGAAAGAAAGAAAACAACGATGAAAACTAAAATATTCAACATCCTGTGCTTAGTGGCCGCCATGTCACTGCCCTCATGCCAGGACAAAGATTACGACATCGCCGACCCCATTCTGTCGCCTATCGATGCCTCCCAGATTGCAGGATCGCTGCAAGGTGACGATTATGTATGGACTTTCCCATCGGATGACGCCACAAAGGTGAATGTCACCGTCTATCAGGGCTCAGGACTGGTGTCGAGCAAGACTGTCGAAGGAAATTCCTTCACCCATTCTATGATCGATACCAATATCGACTACACCTACGTGTTCCGTCGCACCGACGGCACCAACCAGTCATCTGGAGTCGTGAAATACTACACCCGTCCTGGTGCCACGAAAATCTCCGGCCTCAGCATGGCTCAGATCGAAAAAGCCAACGGCTACGACGCCAAGGTGACATGGGATGCTCCGCAGGATGCCCAGTCCGTAATGTTCTCGGCCACGGATGGCTCGCAGATAATCAACGAGGAACTGCAGGTTTCCCGCACGGAGTACGTCATTGAGAACGTGACTTACGGCCAGGAATGGACTGTAACGTTGACAGCCAAGAATGCCGAGGGTAACTCCTTGCCGATAAGCACATCGCTCAAAATCGGAAAGACCGCCGTTGGCTTCCTGAGCGTTTATCCGACTCCTGAAGATCTGATTTCCAAGGGCGACGATGATGAGGCCTCGGCATGGCTGTGGTTGAAATCCGAGTATCCCAATGCCTCATACATCTACTTCGGCGACATTGCATCCGCACAGACACTTGATCCATACCGTGTGATATTCTGGCTGCGCGACCTGGAGGGCGTCGGCGAGGAGGATATCTGGAACATGCCGGAAGTTGTCACAAAGTCTACCCCTGCAATCAGGGAGTGGTATGCTGCTGGCGGCAATCTGCTCCTTTGGAGTCATGCGGTGACATTCATCGGCGACCTTGGACGTCTTGACAAGGAATTACTGATGGGTAATGACCATGCCTTCGGTTTCGGAAATGGAGGCATGAATCCTGACACCTGGGCCATGGCCGTCCAGTTGAATCCCGGTGGAAGCTTTACCAAGGACGCTTCGTCCCACCCCATCTTCAAGGGATTGGAGGTGACCCAGACTGACCGTACAAAACTTATCAAGTTCAAGGGTGCCGGATGGACCGAGGACCATAACTGCGTGTTCTTCAACATTCCATCGGTTCTGACAGGCGCAGGCAATCAGGATGAGGCTTGCTACAATGCTTCTGTCAATCAGTATGGCATCATTCCCTTGGGCACATGGGACTCGCAGATCGACTTTGTATCTCAGTTGAATGTATGGGAGGCACAGCAAGGCAACACCGAATTCAAAGGGACAGTGCTCTGTATCGGCAATGGCGGTTGCGAATTCTCCATGCGGAATCCGGACGGCACACCTGACATCTCGGCCCATCCCAAGAACAACAAGTTCCAAGACAACATCCTGACGCTGGCCCGCAACTCCATCGAGTATCTCAAAACCCGCTGAATAAACATTACCCACAATAATCCGAATAGCAACCGTGGTTTCCGAAACCCCGGTTGCTATTTTGTCACCTCACCCCTAATCCATAAGGAAATAATCTCATTATGTTTACGTTATTAAGGTAAATGCCTATGTTATGAACAAGTATTTATTGTTTATGATTTTGCCTCTGCTCTCATTTGTGATGACGGGGTGTAATCATGATGAAGATGCCGGGCCAAAGGACCTGAGTCTTTTGGCCGGGAACTGGGAAGTCGTTGCACAAGGCGACCAGAATGTATTTAAGCGTGAAGATATCCTGAATATCACATCTGCCCAGATTCATGAAGGCTATGGCGGTTATCAGGGATATATCACTACCTATTTCCTGGCTGCCACCGGCATTACGATTCATGACCGGGTTTTCACATGGTCAGTCCGTGAAACGGAAAACCATCAGCCATTGCTGGATGTGGCACTTCAGGGAGACCTTGACAACGAGGATCCATGGGCTGGCAACTATTATTACAAGATAACAAAACTGACCGACGCTCATATGTGGTGGCAGGTCAACACCAATGGATACAACAGCACAATCATGTTCAAACGCCGTGACGACATCCTGACGTCTACTTCACCGGATCGTTGGTGATGATCACCACCATGCCGGGGTAGACGGACTTGACCAGCTCGGCCACGTCCTGGTTCCTGAGGCGGATGCATCCCTCCGAGGCACGGGTGCCGATCGACTCCGGATCGTGCGTGCCATGGATCCCGATGCCTCGGTGGCCCGGAGTGGCCAGACGGATGAACCAGGGGCCGTAGGCTCCCTTGATCACGCCCTTGCCGTCGTTGAAGTCATGAGTCCAGCCCGAGGCTTCCTGGATACGCTCCACATGGAACACTCCCTCGGGAGTCCTCATGTCGCCGACCTTCTGCTTGTCGCCTATTCCCTTGCCGCACGCCATGCCGTAACTGTGCCTGACACGCCCCTTGCAGTCGTACAGGGTCAGCGTCATCTTCTTCTTGTCGATCACTATGAAGCCTGCGTCCCGGTCTGCCTCCTTGACGTCGGCGCTGACTGTCCGGCCGCCGGAAACGCTGTCGGCCGACTGTTCCTGATGTCCGTCACCGCCCAGTTGCCCGCGGTACCATCGGTAACTGCCGTATATCCCAATGTACGGCAGTATCACCACCACCGCCGCTATGATTGTAAGAACCAATCTTCTCTTGTCCATAATTCATTAAATGACAATACATTAACACAACAACCCTAACGCTTGCGTGGATTCTTAGGGTCACGGTACTTGGCGGCGGTTTCCCAGAAACGTTTCACATCGAACGTACCGTTGCCCACTGCGGCCTTATAAGCGTTTCCCAGCCCCTTTTCCGACACGTTGCCGTTGTCCTTCACGAACGCCACCCAGTCACGCTGCGTGATTCCGCAACCGTCGGCGGGAAGACGGCTTGAGTCTTTCGACAGCAGGTCCGCCATCAAGCGTCGGTACTTCTCAGACTTTACCTGGGCCGCGTTCCACTCCGTGTTGCCGTTCAGGTACTCCAGGTCCCTGGACTGGAGCGCGCCCTGCTCATCGGATACCTGAGCGGCCGGCTGTGCCGGAGTCTTGGCCTCCGGGATTTCCCGGGGCGTCACCGTTGCCTGCTCATCCGGGTCCGACCCCTGAACAGTCTCGACGGGCGCCTTGGTCCGGAACGGCCACGGTCGATTGTCCGAAGCACTCATATATATCATGGCGCACAGGCCCCATATGCCGAAAACGCACAGCACCCCTATGCCAATGATGAGGACGAGTCTTGAGAATTCCGTGGTTGTGTCGCGGTCGTAACGGCGGCTTCGTCTGCTTGATTCCATAGTCGTTATCGGTTGAATAGTCCGTAAAGTTATAAAAACTTTGTCAAAACCGCAAAAACTCCCGATAATTTCGTTAATTTTGCAGGAAAGTTATTTAAGGTACGAATATAAGATTTTTGTACATTTTTATGATTTACGTTTTTCGTATACGAGAACATAAGTACATAAGTTTACATAAATCGCATAGCGTTATACAGTTATGGTTACGAGGCTTTACATAAAACGATATGGAGCTGACGCTCGACATAAGGCCGTCCGGATGGCTTATGTCGACCGCTTGCGGTCCATGTCTCTTTATGTCAGACACCCGTACGTCCATAGCAGTATTACCCTTATGAAAAACTTCTGTTCTTATGTTCTACAAAAGCGCAAATCACATATCTCATAAAACACTTATGTATTAATGACTCTGTTAAAAACCAACCAAAACTCTAACCATATGAAAATCATGAACCGAACCCGTCTGGCCATCGCAGCGACTGCGATGGCGGCAATTGCCCTGACACCCGGCGCGGCAGCCAGGCAACCGAAGGCCTCCCCCGCCGAGAAGGATATGTGCGGATATCTGTTCACGTACTTCACCGGCAACGCCATGGAGGACGAGCAGATATGCTTCGCCGTCTCCAAGGACGGCTACAACTACAAGGCCCTGAACAACGGCAAGCCCGTGCTGGACTCCAAGGTCATCGCCTCCACCGGAGGCGTACGCGACCCCCACATCCTGCGCGGCGAGGACGGCAAGACATTCTACATGGTCGTGACCGACATGGTCTCCGGCAACGGCTGGGATTCCAACCGCGCCATGGTGCTGCTGAAGAGCAAGGACCTGGTGAACTGGAACAGTTCCGTAGTCAACATCCAGAAGCGCTACCCCAAGCAGGGAAACCTGAAGCGCGTGTGGGCGCCGCAGACAGTCTACGACCGTCAGGCAGGTAAATATATGGTGTATTGGTCCATGAAGCACGGCGACGGACCAGACATAATCTACTACGCATACGCCAACCCGCAGTTCACCGATCTGGAGGGGGACTACAAGCCTCTGTTCCTCCCCAAGGACGGCAAGTCATGCATCGACGGCGACATCGTCTACAAGGACGGCCTCTACTATCTGTTCTACAAGACCGAGGGCCACGGCAACGGCATCCGCGTGGCCACGACCCCCTCGCTGACCTCCGGCAACTGGACCGAGTACCCCGACTACAAGCAGCAGACCAAGGAGAGCGTCGAGGGCGCCGGAACGTTCAAGCTGATCGGACAGGACAAGTACATCCTGATGTACGACGTCTACATGAACGGCAAGTACCAGTTCACCGAGACCACCGACCTGCAGAACTTCAAGGTGGTGGACCACGAGGTGTCCATGGACTTCCATCCCCGCCACGGCACGGTGATTCCCATCACCTGCGCCGAGATGAACCGCCTCGTCAGGCGCTGGCCCTCCAAGGGAATGGAGACATATAAGAAATAACCGGAAACAACCGCCACCACGGGCATGGAAGGCCAGCCTTCCATGCCCGTTTCATGTCCTGACATCTCATAATCATGGAGCCATTAACGCTATTTAGGTATCCCCCATGTCATGATTTTTAACACAATACCGATTTTAAAGGATTGCAGACACCGCAAAAAAGCGATAACTTTGCAACCGAAAACAATAACATAAGCCACAGTATGAAAAAACTATTCGCGCTCATCGCGGCACTATGCTGTGCGGTATCCGTACAGGCAGCCGGGAAGGCACTGCGGATCGAGCTCAACGACGACACCACGGCGCTATATGCCCTGTCCGCACAGCCTACGGTTACATTCGCCGGCAGCGACGTCGTAATCAAGACACCTGACGCCGAGACCCGCTATCCCCGTGCCGACGTCAGGGACTTCACTTTCGTAGAGAATGAATCGGGCATCAAGAATCTGGAGAACGCCACAAGATACAGCTACAGGGACAATGTGTTCAGCTGCCAGGGCCATGAGATTCAGCTCTACACCATGTCGGGAATGCAGATAGCCGCCGGCATCGACTCCATATCGCTCCGCGACCTCAGCGACGGCATATACATAATCCGCGCCAATAACCAGTCAATCAAAGTAGTAAAACAATAACGACACGACAGAACCACAATGAAAAGCATAATCACCACCATCGCCATGGCCATGGCCATGAGCGCCACGGCTCAGACTGAAGTCCTGAAGATCGAGCTGAACGACGGCTCGGTGCAGACCATCGCCGTAGACAACATCAAGCAGATGACATTCGGGACGGAGCAGGCGTCCGTTGCCGGAACATACAACGGCTCAGCCGATGTCACTGTCGGAGGACAGTTCACATATACCGCACAGAACGACGCCGTGACAGTCACCGAGAACGCCGATGGCTCGTTGAAGGTGGAACTGAGCCAATACAGCCTGTCCGGCACCATGATGGGCGACCTGACCATAGGCTCGCTGACCATCGACAACATCGCCTACGACGAGGCAAAGCAGGCGTACTACCGCAATTACAGCCAAGACGGCCTGACACGCCATTTCACCGCCTCTAAGAATGGGCAGGCAACAATGGACAACGACTATCCTTTGGGCGAGACAAGCGAGATCACTCTGAAGTTCGACGGAAACAACATCGAGATTCAGAACGACTACAGGCTGGGCGCCATGCCCTTCCCCCTCGCCACCAAATACACCGGCTCTAGGTAAATGACCATAAGAAGTCTGAATATCACCCTGTTGACGGCGGGAGCATCGCTGATGACGCTCTCGTCGTGCAACGGAATCATGTCGGGAATCTACGATGACCCGCCGGAGGAGACAACCGAGACTGTCGCCGGGCAACTGTACCTGGACGCCTCGGACTGGACCAAGTGGCACTACATCGACTTCCGGGAACTGGCCTCACTCCCCCAGGACGCCAATCCTTCGGCATTATGGCAGACCTTCGACATCCCTACCCGCAGGATTGCCGAAACAGACGACGCAAAATCGGGAATCTACACCTACTGGTACGATGTATACGGCGTGGGACTCTCCAAACACGAGTTCCGCGATTTCCGGCCCACGGAGCCGCAGCCGGAGCCTGACGAATGGACGTTGGCTATCCACCGTAACAACGTCCGGACAAACAACTGTGCCGTAGCCATTACCGATTTCTCATCCCTGGACCAGCTTCCTTCGGACCGGAAGTTCTACGGCACCCTCGATTATAAAGAGGACGAATGGAACGAGACCGACGTCTGGGTAATCCAGGACCGGATGCTGCTGGGTCTCATCGGCAACCAGGGAATCTCTGTCAACAACGTCCTGTCATCCTGGCTGGAGGTTGAGATTCCCCCCATTCCCCCGCAATTCACGCTGAACAGCCACGTGTTTATCCTGCGCACCCCCGAAGGAGAATACGCCGCCCTGCAGCTTGAGAACTATCAGAACGCATTGGGCACCAAATGCCACCTAACAGTCAACTACCGTTATCCCCTATGACATTATCGAGACTGCTCCCGATATTGATATGCTGCGCAGCGACACCGGGCACTGCGTGGGCCGAGGATTCCGTCCCGCCGGTCGATGACGCCCTGTCCACAGATTCCGAGACACTGCTCCAGGAATTCGTGGTGACCGGTACGCGTACGCCCAAGCTGCTGAAGGACACGCCCGTGCAGACTCGCCTCATCACGGCACAGGACATCGAGCGGTCCGACGCCACCGATATCCGCGACCTGCTGCAGCAGGAGATGCCCGGCGTGGAGTTCTCCTACGCCATGAACCAGCAGGTACACCTGAACTTCAACGGTCAGGGAGGCCAGAGCATCCTGTTCCTGGTGGACGGCGAGAGGCTGGCCGGCGAGACTATGGACGACGTGGACTTCTCACGCCTCAACATGTCGAACGTGGACCATATCGAGATTGTCAAGGGGGCGTCAAGCGCGCTGTACGGCAGCAATGCCGGCGGCGGAGTGGTCAACATCATCACCAAGCAGGCGGCCAACCCCTGGCGTGTCACCGCCGACGCACGCGTAGGGCGCCACAAGGAGCAACGCTACAACCTGGGGTTGACGTTACGAGGCAGCCATGTGCAGAACGTTCTGACCGGCAGCCGTTACCATATCGACAACTACAACGTCCACAGTGCCCAGGATCCTGTGACACGCGTCATATCCACCATTTACGGCAGTTCCATCTGGAACGTCAGCGACAAGTTCACCTATACCCCCCTGGACAACCTGAGGCTTACAGCCCGCGCCGGTTTCTACTACCGTCAGGTCTGCCGTACAGCGGACAGTCCGGAACGCTACCGCGACTACATCGCCGGACTCCGGGCCGAATGGGACATCACCCGGGCCGACAGGCTTGAGGTATCCTATGCCTTCGACCAGTACGACAAGTCTACCTTCTACAGGATCAACAGCCTGGACATACGCAACTACAGCAACGTCCAGAACTCGGTACGCGCATTGTACAGCCATACCTTCGGCCGCGGCGACATACTGTCGGCCGGAGCCGACCTGATGCGCGACTATATCGACAACTCCAGACTGACCGACCCTCGGCACAGCCAGATATCGTTCGACGCCTTCGCGCAGTACGACTGGATCATCGACCCGAAATGGGAGGTGGTGGGTGCCCTGCGCTACGATTACTTCTCCGACAACAGCGATTCCCATATGACCCCTAAGGTCTCCGTGCGCTACAAGCCCCGCTACGACCTGAACATCCGTCTGGGCTACGGCATGGGATTCCGCGCCCCGACGCTCAAGGAGAAATACTACGAGTTCGACATGGCCGGAATCTGGATAGTCAAGGGCAATCCGGACCTGAGGCCGGAGACCAGCCACAACATCAACCTGTCGGCCGACTATACCCACGGTCCGTTGAACTACACCGTGTCAATGTACTACAACAACATCCGCAACCGCATCTCCACCGGCCTCCCATATGCCCTGCCCGGCGATCCGAACCAGTTGTTCCTGGATTATGTGAACCTGCGGCGCTACTCGGTGTTCGGAGGCGAGGTCTCAGTCCAGGGAAAATGGAGCAACGGCCTGTCGGGCAAGCTGACCTACGCCTATGTCAAGGAGCGTGTTCCAAGGGACAAGAGCGGCCAGATCAGCAACAACCAGTATATTCCGGCACGTCAGCACTCGCTGACCGCCCGTGTGGGTTACGAGCATCGCTTCAACAGGAACTATATGCTGTCCGCCGGAATCAACGGACGTGTCCTGTCCGGCGTCACGAATGTGGAATACGCCGATTATTACGACATCCAGGCCGGAACCGTCGATGTGAGGTATCCCCCCTACACGCTTTGGAAGGTATCCCTGTCCCAGTCGTTCGGCAAATATGTCCGCGTGGACCTGAGCGTGGACAACGTTTTCAACTACAAACCGAAATATTATTACCTGAACTGTCCGCTCACCGACGGCGCGGCCTTCTCGGTGGGCGTGAGTCTCGATCTATACTGACAAAATATGGCTAAAGAAATCAATTCCGCCGCGGCCGCTCAGGCCCCGGACGCTACCGTTCATGTCCGCCGATACCCGTTCAAGGCTGTCTCGTCATTCCTTATCGTACTGTTCACCATGCCGTTAGGTCATGCATTGATGATTCTGATGGAACACTTCATGAGTCCCACGGCATTGCATTACGCCGCGTTTGCCATGGGGTTCATCGGGATGCTGATGGTGATCCGCGGTGTCTTCGCCAAGGGTGACACCCGCCAGACACTGTGGGGTCTGTTCGGCGCGTTACTGTTCTGGACAGGGTGGGTGGAGTTCCTGTTCATGTACTTCGCCAACCGTTTCGGCACGCAGCCCATGCTGGACCCCGTGACAGGCGAGGTGGTGACCAGGCCGGAGTACCTGATCATGCCGGCGTCGTTCGGATTCTTCATTATGGTGATGATCATGTATATCTTCAGCACCCGTAACGGCTGCAATTTCATCAACTGGTGCCAGCGGCAGCTGCTGCGCGGCCGCAAGAGCGAGATCTGCGCACGTCCCATGACCCGCCATGCCTCCATAGTTACATTCATGGAGTTCATCATGATAATGTGGGCGTCCTATCTGCTGCTGATGTTCTGCTACGACCCGGTGTTCCTGGGCGACAGCCATCCCGTCACCATTCTGGTGGGCGTGGGATGCCTGATCGGCGCGTGCTTCATGTTCGCACGTCAGCTGCGCATCGCAACCTGGGGCGCCAACCTGCGTATGTCGATCGCTACGGTGGTGGTGCTGTGGACGCCCGTGGAAATAATGGGCCGCAACAACCTGTTCCAGGAGATATGGGTCGCTCCGCTTGAGCATCAGACGGAGATGGCCTTGATCCTCTCGGCTTTCATCCTGTTAGGACTCTATATGCTCTATTCCTCCCGCCGCAAAAAGTCCGCTGTGGCAAAATAATCATTTTTGAGTATCGCGTTTGCCACAAAATTTCACTAATTTTGCGACAAAATACAGGATATGATGAAGGAAGACGCGCTGAAACCATATTGCGCCGAAGACAGGCTTCGGGATTTAGTAGATGACAACAACCTGCTTCTGCTGGTGGTGAACCGTTTCCGGATTCCTCTGGGATTCGGCGACAGCACGATCCGTGAAATCTGCAGCAAGGAGGATGTCGACACCGATACATTCCTGGCGGTGGCCAACCTGATCAGCGGACGTCCCTACGGCGGTTTCAAGACAGACCTGCCGCAGTTGATCGACTATCTGGAGGAGGCTCATTCATACTTCCTGGACTTCATACTCCCCTCCATACGCGAGAAACTCATCAAGGCCATCAACTGCGTGGACGCCAACGATGTCGGGTTCCTGATACTAAAGTATTTCGACAACTACATGCTGGAGGTACACCGCCATATGGAGCATGAGAACGACGTGGTGTTTCCCCATATCCGTAGGCTCACGCAGGGACTGCCCGACAATTCCTGCAACCTGCCGGACTATTCCCTTAACCATGAGGACATGGTCGGCAAGCTCCAGGAGCTGAAAGACATCATTATCCGCCATTACACCCACAGCACCAATCATATACTGACCTATGCCCTCTACGACATAATCAACGTGGAGAACGATCTGCTGTCGCACTGGGCAATCGAGAACAAACTGTTCATGCCTGCAGGAATAGTGCTGGAGGAGAAGATGAAGGACGTGCGACCTTCCGAAACCGATGTGCCTTTCACCGTCACCCCGGAAGATGACGTCAAGGATGACGGACTGAGCAACCGCGAGAAGGAGATCATAGCCCTCGTGGCCAAGGGATTGGCCAATAAGGAGATTGCCGATGCCCTCTGTCTGTCGGTCCACACCGTCACCACCCACCGGCGAAACATCGCCGCAAAACTGCAGATACATTCCGCCGCCGGACTGGCCATCTACGCCATCCTGCACAACATCATCGATATCTCCGAGGTCTCCAAACTTTAAGAAACATCTTGGCAGAGGCTCGGCTCATCCACTGTTGATCCGAACAATAGGACCGCCGTCAGGGTTAGAAGATTATAAACGCCTTTATAATTTATATACCCGACTATATATGAGACATCTGATATTGCTGCGCCACGGCCAGAGCGAATGGAACCTGAAGAACCTCTTCACCGGATGGACCGATGTGGACCTCTCCGACCAGGGACGTCTGGAAGCGGCCCAGGCCGGCCGTAAGATCAAGGAAGCCGGCATTCTTCCGGAATATTACTTCGCCTCCTATCTGAAACGTGCCATCCATACCCTGCAGATCGCTTCAGCCGCAATGGACCGCGAATGGGTGCCTGTGACCAAGGACTGGCATCTGAACGAACGTCACTACGGAGTGCTGCAGGGACTCAACAAGTCCGACACCGCCCGGAAATACGGTGCCGAACAGGTGCACATCTGGCGCCGAAGCTACGATGTGACTCCTCCGGCCCTGACTCCCGGCGATCCGCGACATCCGGCCAACGACCCGCGTTACGCCATGCTGAGCACAGACGAGCTCCCCGCCACCGAAAGCCTGAGACTCACCATCGAGCGCGTGCGCTGCGTATGGGAGGAGAAGATAATCCCGGCCCTGCACCATTACGGCGATGTCCTGGTGGTGGCCCATGGAAACTCATTGCGCGGACTGGTGATGATGCTGAAGCATCTCACCCCCGACCAGGTGCTGAAACTGGAAATCCCCACAGGCTCCCCCTGGGTTTTCGAACTGGATGACCGCAATTCTCCCATCAAGGATTACTACCTGTAACAGCATAGCGCGGAACATGTACGGACATCCCTTCGGGATGTTTGATTGATGGTGAGGATATACTTTAAACGTGCCAAAGGCACGTCCGTACAGTTTGGGCGGCTTTGCAACATCCATCCAAACAGGCAGACAAATATTAATATAGATTAATTTATTCCTAAATATTGATTATTCTATTAATTAATGTTAAATACAAGCAAATTTTTATGTTATATAACATTGTTTTGAAAAATATTTTGTAATTTTGCATTGAGTTTTTCATGGTATTAGATTTTTAAGGTTAACGCAAGATTGAGTGTCGGGATGACAATCAATCTTTTTTTATGTCCTTGCCAATACATAATTGCGCTTTGAGAACACAAGAATCCCTTTTACTCTTCAGAACGAACTATATTAAAATCCAAATAAAATACACGAATATTTTGTGTCCGTACCATAAATTGCTTAACTTTGCAACATATCAACTCAACGTCAACCAACAATACCAACTTGATATGAAGCTGACTCATATACTGTGTGCGGCGGCGGTTACCGCCGGAGGCCTTCAGGCTCTGGCCTGCACCAACCTGATTGCCGGCAAGGGCGCCACCACCGATGGATCGGTGATGATGTCTTACTCCGCCGACTCCCACAATCTGTTCGGATACCTGCATCATTCTCCTGCCGGAAAGCATGCCAAGGGAGAGACGCGCAAGATCGTGGAGTGGGACACAGCCAAACCGCTTGGCGAGATACCCCAGGCTCCTGAAACCTACAACGTGATAGGCAACATGAACGAGCATCAGGTGGCCATAGGCGAGTCCACATGGGGCGGCCGCCACGAACTGGCCGACACCACCGGACAGGCCGTAATGGACTACGGCTCGCTGATCTATGTGACCCTGGAACGCGCCAGGACGGCCCGAGAGGCCATAGACATAATGACCGACCTGGTCGAAAAATACGGCTATGCGTCGGAAGGCGAGTCCTTTACCATCACCGACAAGAACGAGGCGTGGGTCATGGAGATGATCGGCAAGGGCGCCGAGAAGGGCGCCGTATGGATCGCCGTCCGCATCCCTGACAACGCCATCTCCGGCCATGCCAACGAGCCCCGCATCCGTCAGGTGAACCTGAAAGACAAGGAGAATGTCCGTTACGCCAAGGACCTTATCAAGTTCGCCCGCAAGCGTGGGTACTTCAACGGCAAGGACGAGGATTTCTCGTTCGCCGACGCCTTCGCCGAGCATGACGCCGGAACGCGCCGAGGCTGCGACGGACGTGTATGGACCTATTTCCGACGCTTCAACGACAACGCCGACCAGTATTTCGCATGGATCGACGCCAAGAGCGACGAACCGATGCCTCTGTACATCATCCCGGACCGCAAAGTCAGCCCAGAAGGTATGCAGGAAGCCATGCGCGACCTGTTCCAGGGCACTCCCTACGACATGACGCTGGACGTGGGTGCCGGACCGTTCCATGTACCTTACCGCTGGCGTCCCATGGACTTCGAGGTCGACGGTCACACCTACACCATGGAGCGTGCCATCGCCACGCAGCAGACGGGCTGGAGCTTCGTGTCGCAGAGCCGTGACTGGCTCCCCGACCCTGTCGGCGGCTTGTTCTGGTTCGGTACCGACGACACCAACACCACCGTCTACATGCCGTTCTACTGCGGAATGACCCAGGTTCCGTCCGAACTTCAGTACGGCGATGTCAACACCCTGGACCTCAACTCCAACTTCTGGGTCAACAATATCGTGGCCAATGAGGCCTACACCCGTTACGACCGCATGATTCCCGACATCCGCAAGGTGCAGGGTCGTCTGGAGAAGGATTTCTTCAAGGAATTGCCCGGCAACGACACGCTGCTGGCCGGAGCCGTGGAGGCGGGCGACATGGAGGCTTACCGCAACGCGGCCAACCGTCTCGGTGCCGAGGCAGCAAAGAAAGCCACGGACGCCTACCGCAACCTGGCGGCCTACCTCTTCGTAAAGTTCATGGACGGCAACCAGAAGAAGACCGACCAGGACGGCAACTTCATGAAGTCGGAATACGGGCTGCCACTCTACCCCACCTTCCCCGGCTACGACAGGCAATATTACGAGCGCATCGTCAAGGAGACCGGCGACCATTTCAAGGTGAAGTGACAAAAGCCATCACCAACAAAAATGTCAATGCCCGCGGGCATTGACATTTTTTGTTTCCGGTTATCTTGTCTGCGCCGTCATTTTATCCTGCCCGCGTCATGCTATCGTCCGTACATCTGTCGTTGCGGAGCCTGTGGTCCCTAACGGGTGTAGAGGAAGCGCTTGATGCTCCGCTTGGGAGTCTTCTCGAACTCGTTGGGCATCAGGATGATCTTGGAGATGCGCTCGTAGGGGGCTACGAGTTCGTTCAGTTCCTTGCGGATGTTCTCCATAGTACCGTCCATGTCGGCCGTGGAGACATCGAAACGGTCCAGCGCGTCATAGTCCGGGTATACCAGACCCACCAGTTTGCCGTCACGCTCCACCACAAGACTCTCGGCAACGAAAGGCATGTTGTTGAGCTTTGCCTCGATCTCCTCCGGATAGATGTTCTGGCCCGACGCCGACAGGATCATGGTCTTGCTGCGGCCACGCAGGAACAGAGTGCCGTCGCTGGTCATCGTACCCATGTCGCCCGTCTTCAGCCAGCCATCCTTGTCCAGGACCAGTTCCGTGGCCTGGGGATTCTTGTAGTAGCCCTTCATCACGTTCGGACCCTTCACGCAGATCTCGCCCGGAACATTCTCCGGATCATCGGAGAGTATAAGAGCCTGCATGTCGGGCAACAGACGTCCCGACGAGCCAGGGATGAACTTCTTCCAGTGAGTGTAGCTGATCAGCGGACCGCATTCCGTCATGCCGTAACCCACTGTGAAGGGAAACTTGATCTTATGCAGGAACTCCTCCACCTCATGGTTCAGCGGAGCGCCCCCCACGATGACCTGCTCGAAATTGCCGCCGAAGGCATCCATCAACTTGCGGCGGATCTTTCCGTAGATGTAGGTATCCAGGAACGGCACCGCCAATGTCCAGCGCATCGTCCCCTTCGAGATCATAGGCAGGATCTGGTTCTTGTAAATCTTCTCCAATATCAGCGGCACGCAGATCACCAGGTTGGGCCGGACCTCGTTCATGGCCTTGATCAGGATGCGTGGCGAGGGAGTCTTTCCTAAGATTGTGATGTGCGAACCCACAGCCAGTGGCGTCAGCATATCGAACGCGCAGCCATAGGCATGCGCCATCGGCAGGAACGCCAGTGCACGGCTGCTGCGGAAATGCAACTGCGTGTCGATGCCGAAGCATACGTTGCCCGCCAGATTCTCCCCCGTCAGCATCACGCCCTTCGAGAATCCGGTGGTGCCGGAGGTGTAGTTGATCTCCATCACCTCCGAATTGTCACGCCGGGCGTAATGAATGTCTTCCGAACTGTACCCCTGAGGATATTTGGCGCGGAAACGGCGCGTCAGCAGACGCAGCATACGGTTGATCTCGATGCCTGGGCGCTCCTCCAGACACTTGAAGTCCTCGATGCTCAGCACACCCTTCAGGTTCAGCAGTTTCTCCGGCTCCATCAGTTCCCATACGGACTTGGTGACGAAGAGCAGCTTCGCCTCCGAATGGTTGACTATATGGGTGACGTCATGCGGATTGAAGTCCGCCAGGATGGGTACGATCACCGCGCCGTAAGTCACCGTGGCCATATACACCATGACCCAGTTCATCGAGTCCTTGCCGCATATGGCGATCTTAGTGCCCGGCTTGATCCCGATGTTCTCGAAGAACAGGTGTATCTTGGCGATGTTGGTCGCCAGTTCACTGTAGTCCAGGGTCTTCCCCGAGACATAGTCCGACAGTGCCGGGAGGTCCCAGTTCTCTACGAAGCTCTTCTCGTAAAGCTTTATGAAATTCGTGATCTCCATAGCCTTATCCCTCCAGGGCCAACCTATATATCTCGCGGCAGTCATCCATCGACAGCGGCACATACGCGCCGAGGGTATCGCCCATGTTGCGGTGCAGCGACTCCACCATCATGTCGATATCAGGCTCCTTGCCCACAAGCTCGCGCAGGTTGGTGGTCAGCCCCAAGTCGTGGTAGAAGTTCTTCAGTTCCGATATACCCTCGTCGATGATATCCTCCGTATCCTTGCCGGCAGGGTTGACGCTCATCACGTTGATGGCGAAACGCCACAGTTTGTCGGGATTACGCTTGGCGCAGAAAGTCATCCATGCGGGAATCATCACCGCCAGGCCGGCGCCATGAGCAACGTCGTAGAACGCGGAGATCTCATGCTCCAGACGGTGCGACGACCAATCCTCCACCTTGCCCACTCCGCAGAGTCCGTTGTGAGCCAGCGTTCCGGCCCACATCACGTCGGCGCGGGCCTCATAGTTCTCGCCGTCCATGCGCAGCGTCATGGCCTGGTCCATCACGTCGCGGAGTATTGCCTCCGAGTATGAGTCCACCAGTTGCGTGCCTACCGTGGGCGAGAAATAGCGCTCATAGATGTGCGCCATCATGTCCACGATGCCGCAGGCCGTCTGGAACCAGGGGAGAGAATATGTCAGTTCCGGATTCATCACTGCAAAACGGGGACGCAGCACGAAGGGATAGCGCACCGATATCTTCTGATGAGTTTTCTCGTTGGTTATCACCGAGTTTCCGCTACCTTCACTGCCGGCGGCAGGGATAGTCAGCACCACGCCGACGTGGAGGGCGGCCACAGGCTGCGCCTTGCCGCAGTAGAAATCCCAGAAGTCGCCGCCGTACACGGCACCTAAGGCTATGCCCTTGGCGGCGTCGATCGGACTGCCGCCGCCCACAGCCAGCAGGAAGTCGACCTCCTCCTTTACGGCCACGGCGATACCCTCATATACGCTCGCGGCCGTAGGATTGGGCGCGATGCCGCCGTACTCCACCCACTCCAGGCCGGCGGCGTCAATGGAATCGGTGATCTGGCGGAACAGCCCGTCACGCTTGATGCGGTCGCTGCCGTAGACTATCATCACTCGCTGCGCGCCGTAACGTTTCAGCGCCGCGCCTGTCTCTTTCTGTGTGTCCCGACCGAAGATGAACTCCGTCGGCGACTGGAATCTAAAATTGTCCATATCTCGGGTTTTCGTCTTTATTCTACAAACTATAAGATAAACATATGTATTCGTGCATTTGTACCAAAGAACACTTTTTTACGCTTTCAGAACATAAGATTACATAAAAGGCAATGTGAAACCATCCGGATTGACCAACATAAAAACCACAGGGACCGCAAGCGGTCGACATAAGCCATCCGGACGGCCTTATGTCGAGCCGAGGCTCCATGTCTGTTTATGTCAATTGCCGTAAATGCAATCATATAACGGTATGCAATTTATGTAAACTTATGTCCTTATGTTCTAAAGTGCGCAAGATTTAAGTATTCGCACTATATGTACCTAATATATATAACAAAGTCGGGGCGCCTTTTGGGGCGTCCCGATGAGAGTTTCATGAATTCAAATTTAAATTCGGGTCAGTCCAGGGCGCCGCTGATGGCCTTGGCTATGGTCTTCATCCGTTCCGGATCAGGATCCGAAATCTTGTTGCTGAAGTCCATGTCACCCTCGCGTTCCAGCGGAACGAGATGGATGTGCGCATGCGGAACCTCCAGACCCAGGACCGTAACACCTATCTTTCGGCAGGGTATCGCCTTCTTCATGGCTTTGGCGACTTTCTTGGCGAACAACACCATCCCGGCCAGTTCGTCGTCGTCGATATCGAAGATGTAATCGGTCTCCCGTATGGGCACCACCAGGGTATGGCCCCAATTCACCGGGTTAATGTCGAGGAAGGCGAAATACTTCTCGTCCTCGGCTACTTTGTAACAGGGTATCTCCCCGGCTATGATTCTTGAGAATATTGTCATGGTTGGTGATTTTTAAGCCCGGCTTGTGCCGGACGGTGGTTACGCAAGTGCCCGGCTGGCAGCTTTAAGCCGGACAGGACAGCTATGTAGGTAACTTAAATGTCGATCTTGATGATTTCGAAGTCCATGACGCCTGCCGGCACCTGGACCTTGACCACATCGCCGACGCGGTGGCCGATCAGAGCCTTGGCGATGGGGGTGTTGCTGGCAATCTTCATCTCGCGCAGGTTCGCCTCGTTCTCGGTGACGATGGCGTAGGTCATCTGCATGCCGTTGGCCGTGTTCTTGATGGTGACCTTGTTCAGCAGCTGCACCACCTCCGTGTTGAGCTTCGAGTCATCGATGATACGGGCCGTGGCCACAAGTTCCTTCAGCTTGGAGATCTTCATCTCCAGCATGCCCTGCGCCTCCTTGGCGGCGTCATACTCTGCGTTCTCCGACAGGTCGCCCTTGTCGCGTGCCTCAGCTATCGCCTGCTTGATCATGGGACGCTGCGCCTCCAGGGCCGACAGCTCCTCCATTTTCTTGTTGTACCCTTCCTGGGTCAGATATGTTGCCATTTCCTTATTCCGATTCTAACAGAGATATTAAAAAATACCCCTGAGACACACTTGCTTACAAGCACCTCAGGAGAAGTTGGCGCACGGTCGGTACCGCCGTGCTTACGACTTACGATGCAAAATTAGCACTTTTTATCCATTCCACCAAAATTAAACGTCTTAATTTTTATTAATTTATCCTCATCGTCAGAAAATGCATCCCGAACTGCCGTATTTCGGAAAAATTTTCGTAACTTTGGCCTGTACAAAAGCAAACCGCACACATATGTCAACAATCAACGAGACACAGGACGAGATAATCGAGGAATTCGAGGGTCTTGGCGACGACTGGATGGACCGCTACGCCTACATCATCGAGCAGGGTGACACACTGCCCTCCTATCCGGAATCGGAGAAGACCCAGGCCAATCTGATCGAGGGGTGCCAGAGCCGGGTATGGATCGCAGCCCACCGTCTGGACGATGGCCGCATACACTTCGACGCTGACTCCGACGCCATGATCGTCAAGGGTATCGTGGCCCTGCTGATGCGCGTACTGAATGACCGCACGCCACGCGAGATACTGGACGCCGACCTCTACTTCGTGGACCGCATCGGCCTGGCGCAGCACCTGTCGCCCACCCGAAGCAACGGCCTCGTGGCAATGGTGAAGCAGATACGCGAATACGCCACCGCCTTCAACCTCATGGACCAGGCCGGGAAATGACCACAATGCATATCAATCATTCAAATTAATCTAATATTATGTTCAAAAACCAACCCGCGGGCCTGTATGTCCTGTCGCTTGCCAACACCGGCGAGCGGTTCGGATACTACACCATGCTTGCTATTTTCCTGCTGTTCCTGCAGGCCAAGTTCGGTTTCGACTCCGCAGTCTCGGGACAGATCTACGCCATCTTCCTGGCTCTGGTGTACTTCATGCCGCTGATCGGCGGATGGGTCGCCGACCGCTGGAGCTTCAACAAGTGCGTCATCACCGGTATCGCAGTCATGTTCTGCGGCTACCTGCTGATGTCCGTGCCCACCGACATCCGCTCCACCACAAGCCTCGTGATCCTCTGCGCCGCGCTGTTCCTGATCGCCGCCGGAACCGGCCTGTTCAAAGGCAACCTCCAGGTAATGGTGGGTGACCTGTACAACAATCCGAAATACGGCAGCCAACGTGACGCCGCGTTCTCGCTGTTCTACATGGCCATCAACATCGGCTCGATGTTCGCCCCCATGACCGCCACCGCCATGTGCAACTCCGCCATGAAGGCCCAGGGCCTGAGCTACGTGGCCTCGCTCCCGGCAGCCTGCAACCAGTTCCTGGACGGTGCCGCGAACGCCGACGAGATCGCCCGGATGGCCGCCGAGAACGGCATGACCGTGGGCGATGACGTAGCCGCTTTCTGCACGCATTACATCGAGACCCTCTCCACCGGCTACGGCTGGGCTTTCGCAGTGGCATGCGGGTCGCTGGTGATCAGTTTCCTGATCTACTGGCTGGGCCGCAAGACCTACGCCTCCGTCATCACCGGCAAGAAGGACAGCAAGGGCGCCAAGGCCGCGTCCAACGAGCCCGAACTCACCCCGCAGCAGACCAAGAGCCGCATCGTGGCCCTGCTGCTGGTGTTCGCCGTGGTTATCTTCTTCTGGATGGTGTTCCATCAGAACGGCGCCACTCTGACCGAGTTCGCCAAGAGCTGCACCTCGCCCGACGCTTACGGCTGGACCCGCATCGGATTCAACGTATGGGCACTGGCATCGATCGCCGTGGGTGTCTACGCGCTCTTCTCGCTGTTCCAGTCCAAGACCAACAAGGGCCGCGTCATCAGCGCCATAATCCTCTGCGCCGTGGCCGGTGTCCTTGTATATATATACAGCGGCACTCCCGATCCCGTCGCCGGCATCCAGCCGCAGCAGTACCAGCAGTTCAATCCCTTCTATGTGGTGGCGCTGACTCCCGTCTCGCTGGCATTGTTCGGATGGCTGGCCAAGAAAGGAAAGGAGCCCTCGGCTCCGCGCAAAATCGGCTTCGGCATGCTCATGGCCGGCGTGGCATATGCCGTCCTGATGATCGGGTCGTTCAGCATCTCGGGAACTCAGGGCACCGTCAGTCCCAACTGGCTGATTTCCACCTATCTGCTGCTGACATTCGCCGAACTGCTTCTCTCCCCCATGGGCATCAGTTTCGTATCCAAGGTGGCACCCCCCAAGTACAAGGGTTCCATGATGGGTGGCTGGTTCGCAGCCACGGCCATCGGCAACTATCTGGTTTCGATCCCCATGCTTCTGTGGGGCAACATCCCCGTATGGACCCTGTGGCTCATCCTGATCTCCATCTGTGCCATCAGCGCCATCTTCATCTTCTCCATCATGAAGAAACTTGAGTCCGCCACCAGCGACGAGCCCGCGCCTGCCGCCAAGGCAGACGCCCTGGAGAACGTCGAGGACGACGCGATCTAAGACGATCCCCATATAGACACACCGACAACAATGGCTGAAAGTTTGTCATATACCAACTTTCAGCCATTGTCATAATCTCAAAGCCATAAAGACAACGTACTATACGACCGTGCCAGAAAGAATATGCCTATGAATGGATTCCTAAAGATAACCGGAGATTATTCGGACTGGAACGTCTACAAAAAGTCCGTCATCATATGTGACGTAACCGAAATGTTCATAACCCGGGCACTCCCCGTGGGCTCACGGACCATCGACCAGATGCGGCAGGCGGCACGCTCCTGCAAGCAGAATATTGTGGAAGGCGTCAGCGACGGCACCGTTTCGGCCGAGATGTGCATCAAGCTCATCGGGGTTGCCAGAGGTTCCGTCAGGGAACTGCGAGAGGACTATGCGGATTATCTTCGCCAGCACAAGCTTGAAATATGGAGCAAGGAAGATGCCCGGACGATTGCGGCAAGGAATTTCAATCGCACTCACTACGACCCACGCGAATATGTTGACAAATGCGAGCAGCGTTCCAACGAAACTGTCGCAAACATCATGCTGACCATGATCTATCAGATGGACGCCATGCTGGCGAAAGTACTCAAATCATTAGAGGCCGAATTCATTGCAACCGGCGGCATCAAGGAGAACATGAGCCGAGCACGCCGCGACCGCCGAGGCTACTGACTCTGACGTAACAGATGTTACAGATGTTACAGATGTTACAGATGTTACAGATGTTACGGATGTGACGGATGTGACGGATGTAACGGATGTGGAATTGCTGCATCCGTCACATCCGTCACATCCGTCACATCCGTCACATCAACCACATCCGTCACATCAACCACATCCGTCACATCAACC